>Ga0136561_1000275_pt1 | contig 17948 bp, 18 predicted proteins | sample AntRauMeHopE1498_FD_104641 | JGI IMG/M metagenome (GOLD analysis project Ga0136561, IMG submission 104641) | Saline lake microbial communities from Rauer Islands, Antarctica - Metagenome Hop E1 #498 | ecosystem: Environmental > Aquatic > Non-marine Saline and Alkaline > Saline | place... | reverse complement strand
GTGGCGGCGATCATCGGTGCTTTCGTCACAGCCCTTTTTGTACTGTCAATCACTATAAAACGAAACGACATCGCTGACATTGCTTGGGGTCCAGGCATTGCCCTGGCGACACTCACTGCTTGGTACCTAAACGGCCTTTCGACAGACCTCACGACAGTAACCGTCGTCGGCCTGATCTGCGCTTGGGCACTGCGAATCGGCTGGCGAATCCTACTCAAAAACTTAACAAAGGGTGAGGATCCACGTTACGCACGCTGGCGAGACAGCTGGGGAAAATGGTTTTACGTGCGTAGTTACTTTCAAGTGTATTTATTGCAAGGGTCACTTATGATCGCGTTGGCGATGAGTGCTATTACCGTTACTCAAAGTGTGTCCGCTGAAACTAACTTCATATTACTCTCAATCGGTGTGCTGATTTGGTTAGTGGGATTTTTCTTTGAGACCGTGGGTGATTACCAGCTCGATCGCTTTATCACAAACTCATCGAACAGAGGTAAAATTATGCGTTACGGCTTATGGAAATATTCGCGTCACCCAAATTACTTTGGTGAAGTGGTGATGTGGTGGGGTATTTGGCTCATCGTCGCACCGCTATCGTTTGGCCTCATCGCGCTCATTAGCCCACTCACTATCACCATTTTGATTCTCTACGTGTCGGGTATCCCACTGCTTGAAGCGTCAATGAAAAAATATGATGAGTGGAGTGAGTACGCGAGAAAAACCAGCATCTTTATCCCCTTACCGCCAAAGTCGTAGCGCTGACTCAGATAACAAACGGTCGCGAGCTTGGCTCGCGACCGTTTGTTATTATTGTTGTTGCGGGGCCCGGACTCGAACCGGGGTCTGGAGGTTCTGTTCTTCCTAGTGTTTCCACTGGGCATGGACTATCCCATATTCCTGACACAGTACGTATCGTGGGAATTCTTCATTATAGTCTCTGAACCTTCCGTTTATCATGATAATAAAGGGCTTGGCTGCCGATTGCCAAATCTTCACTTTTTTAAAGCATTCACGCTCACCCTCTCGAGTCACGTTGTAGCAAGTAAAGCTTAATGGTGTTCCAGCAATTTCGAAGATTTTCCATATTGCATTACTGCAATCGGTCACAGTTACCTATGAGCCTCCCGAGGTACCACTCCTCTACCCCGCTGTCTGTCTAACAGTGCAAAGATAGTAACATTGAGTATAAATTTTGTCTAGTTACATATATGATACAATTACCTGCGAACTATGATTAAGATAATTGAAAAAGAACAAGCGCTCCTATTACGCAAGCAAGGAGTAAGTATTGGTGATATTGCCAAACTTCTTAAAGTGAGCAAAAGTACAACAAGTGGCTGGTGTCGAAATATAAAGATGTCCGATCTGGCGTTAAAAAAAATTGCTCAAAAGAGTAGTGAAAAAAGCACACTAGCACTACTAAAATACTCTGAATCACAAAGGACACTCCGTCAAAAAAATATCATTACTCACACTAAAGAGGGACGAACATTGATGGGAGCTCAATCTAATAGAGATATATTCTGCGTCGGCATTGGACTCTACTGGGGCGAGGGCTACAAAAACGGTAATCAAGAATGCGGTTTCACTAATAGTGATTCCAAGATGGTACTTTTTTATATCTCGTGGCTAAAAAATTGCTTTAGTGTTGAAAAAAATAATCTAACCCTCCGCGTTAGTATAAATGAGACACACCATGACAGAATAAATGACGTTGAAAAATATTGGTCAGAAATAACTAAAATCCCGCTAGACCAATTCACAAAATCAAGCCTCATAAAATCGGCTTCAAAGAAAGTCTGCCCTCATAGAGAGGGTCACATGGGAACGTTGCGGATCAAGGTACAAAACGGTACTGCATTGCGAAGAAAGATTTTGGGCGCTATTTCACAAATTAGAGATTGAAAAAACTTAGTAAATATAGTACTCTTTGAGCCACGTCACTTAGGTGATGCATGCAGTCACTGGAAGAAAATCTTTCATCGACTGCATTCGGAACATAAATAAAAGTAAACTTTGATTTAGTCCCTCATTTGTCACTGGAAGAAAATCTTTCATCGACTGCATTCGGAACATAAATAAAAGTAAACTTTGATTTAGTCCCTCATTTGTCGATGTAGCTCAGTTGGTTAGAGCACAACACTCATAAAGTTGAGGTCGGAGGTTCAATTCCTCCCATCGACACAAAATATAAACCTTAAAGCGGATGCTTTATGGTTTTTATATATTGCGAGAGGGGAAGAATTGAAAAGTTTTTGCGATATTTTAGGAACGAAGTGAACTGAAATATCCAAAAGGTGTACTGAACTCGTAGAGTTCAATTCCTCCCACGACACAAACTACCAAAATCAAAGTGTATGCTTTGGTTTTGTTGTAGTTTACGAGAGGGGAGGAATTGAAGGGATTGTCTAGTATTTTGGAAAAAATACTAGGTAACCTATACTGAAACAGTAAGTTTCAGTACCTCCCAACCGCACAATGGGTTTTAGTTGGCTAATATCTCTTTGGTACACGCTTCCTTATTACGCAATCACTTGCAATTCGCGCAACACACGACCAAATTTAATAATGGCTTCTTGGGCCATGCTTCGAGTCAAGACAAAATCACTGCCCTCGTGGGCAATTTTATTGCGGATTAAATGCGCATCCCACGCGTCTTGTAGTGATTGCAGTTGGGTCTTCGGGACACTCTTGAGTTGCTCGCCGATAGAGCCATTATACCCAGCAGCAGTGAGAGCTTTACCCAACATAATATCTGCTTCAATGATAGCTAATTTCCATTCACTCGGACTGTCCGAGGCTACATGAGCTTCAACAGTAGACCACGCTGAACCACCGCTCGCCGCGTTCTGTCCATAAAGCGCTTGCCAAGCAGCTTCGTGCGCTTCTAGTTTAGCGGCAGAAAGTGCCGCATATTCGTTTATCTTTAAGTATGAGTAAATAATACCGAATATGAAAAGAAACGATATCAAAAAGGCGAACACTGAAAACCCTGTCCACAGTGATTGCAGTAACTGAAAGAAGCCATTAGTTGTGACATCGCTACCAGTCATAAACTCATAGACGGACCTAAAAAGTGGCGTAAAGTCTACACCATAGCTATCGTATACGATGTCGTTGGAATCACCTTGCATAAAAACCGCTGGGAACGTGACACTAGATTAACTTGTTATCAAAAACCTTTTTTCCGATGTCAAACAAGCGAGCGTCACCGCCGTGTGGTGCTATATATTGTACCCCAACTGGTAGTGCTTTTTGCTCGCGTTGTACCGTCCCGCCGGGTACAGAAAGTGCCGGTACTCCCGTGAGGTTGACAGGGACAGTAAATATATCTTGTTTGTACAATGACACTGGATCGGTATGCGCACCGAAGGTAAAAGCGGGGGTCGGCGCGGTTGGTAGCACAATGCTATCGACAGCGGCAAATACCGTCGCAAGCTCTACTCTCATCAAGTCGCGCATGTGCTCCGCTTTACCATAATAGGCATCATAGTAGCCTGCCGATAATACGTATGTACCAAGTAAAATTCGCCGCTTCACTTCTGGTCCAAAGCCAGCACCACGGGTTTTTTGGTATACCTCAAGCAACGTCTCGCCGGCTGCGCTGAGGCCATACCGCATACCGTCATAACGGGCGAGATTTGACGAAACTTCTGCTGGTACCGAGATGTAGTACGCCGCCAAACCTTTTTCAAAGAGCGGTAACTCAATGTCGATTACTTTATGACCATCAGCAATTAAACTGGCGAGATGCGCTTCAAACACTGCCATTACGTCATCGTCTACACCTTCAGCTAAAAAATGCCGTGGTACGCCAAAGGTGTATGTTTCTTTGGTTGGCACTGCCGCGTAGGTGTCAGCGGCGATAGTAGTGGAGTCAAGCGGGTCAACTCCGGCGATCACTTGATGGATAATCTCAGCGTCAGCCACTGTGTGAGTAAGTGGACCAGCTTGATCAAACGACGAACCCATCGCCATCAGGCCGTAGCGTGACACCGCACCATAGGTAGGTTTAAACCCTACCAAACCACAGAAGCTGGCTGGCTGGCGGATTGATCCACCAGTATCAGTACCGAGTGCCGCTGGCACCGCTCCCATCGCGACCGCTGCGGCCGAGCCACCAGAAGACCCCCCAGGGACTCGAGTAGTATCGACTGGATTTTTGGTCGGTCCAAAAGCTGAGTTTTCGGTCGATGATCCCATCGCAAACTCGTCCATGTTGGTACTACCAATAATCACCGCTCCAGCCGATTTTAAACGCGCCACTACCGTAGCGTCGTAGGTAGCGGTGTAGTGCTCCAACATCAAAGAGCCCGCGGTCGCTGTGCGGCCTTTAATAAGGATGTTGTTCTTAATAGCGATCGGGATACCAGTTAAAATCTGACTAGCGCTCCCGTCACGCTTAATGGTGTCGGTAGCTTGACTAGCTGTCTGTTCAGCATCGACGTAGATGTCTAAAAAAGCGTGAATATCACCATCTTGCTCGGTGATAATTTTCGTCGCGGCCTCATAAGCAGCAGTCGGTGTGTCGGTACCACGTAAAAAATCAGCTCGTAATTGTAAAATGGTTTTCATACTAGTCAGTATCTAAGATTTTCTTTACCACTAAAAAATCTCTCTCAGTCATAGGTGCTTCCGCTAGTAAATCTTTCGTGTACGTGCCAGAAGGGATGGTAACGACGTCAGAGCGAAAAACATTATTTACTGACTCATGAGTGGTCACTCGTGTACTATCGCCCACCACTTCTGTGATCGTACTTATATAAGCCACGACCGCCGAAATATCTTCCAAAAGAGCTGGTACTTCAGCTGCGGTTATTTCCATCCGAGCTAAAGTACTCAAGTGGATAATGTCGGCTTTATTCATGTTTGGCATAATACCACAGCCCTTGAGCTTAGGAAATGAGGGTTAAAAATTCTTGTTCTGTAATCACTGGCACATTAAACACCACTGCTTGAGTTGCCTTATTTCCTGCCTCTACGCCGGCAACGACGTAGTTGGTTTTCTTGGACACACTACTGCTCACCTTTCCCCCGTGCTGACGCACTAAATCTTTAGCGGTCGCACGACTCACAGTTTCAAATCTACCAGTTAACACAAACGTTTTTCCAGCCAATAACTGACTGCCACTGGTAGCCGGATTTACGATGGACAAGTGGGTAAGCAGGGCTCGTAATGTGGCTATATTTTGAGTGATAGAAAACCAAGTAGTCACCGCCTGGGCCACAATCTCCCCCACCCCATGCACCGCCGCTAACTCTGCCTTTGAGGCTTTAGTAACAGCTTCAATTGAGCCGAATCGTTCAGCCAGTAGGCGGGCCGTTTCTTCTCCGACTTGGTCAATAGCCAAGGCGGTCAGGAAGCGGTGCAAGGTAGGTGCGGCACTGGCGGCAATGGCGGCAATGGTATTCTTAGCCGCCTTCTCCTTAAAACTTGGTAGGTCTTTCAAGTCAGTGACTTGGAGGGTAAAAAGATCAGCTGGCCCAGCTATCAGCCCCTGATCAAGTAATAAGTCAATAATTTTTGGACCAACACCATCTATATTGAGGGCAGTTTTAGAGACAAAATAATAGAGTCGTTGGCGCCGCAAGTGATCAGAATCAAGACTCACGCACCGATACGCCGCCGTACCCGGAATTCTTTCGATGGCGCCGTCACCACCGCAACCAACGACTATTTTGGGAAATTGATACCGATTAGTTTTTTTAGGACGCAAGTCTTTAATTACCATAATAATTTCTGGAATCACGTCCCCCGCCTTTTGCAATATTACCGTATCACCAATCCGAACATCTAATTTTTTAATCTGATCTTCATTGTGTAGTGTGGCTCGCGCCACGGTTGAACCATCAACCAAAACTGGTCGCAAGTGCGCTACCGGCGTCACCACTCCCGTACGACCGACTTGTAGCTCAATAGCAAGTACGATCGTGGTGGCTTGCTCGGCGGGAAATTTATAGGCCGTACCAAAGCGCGGTGCTTTGGCGGTATAACCAAGGGCTTGCTGACACGACACATCATTAACCTTAATAACAATGCCATCAATCTGGTACGGTAATGCCGTGCGCTGTTGTACCCACTGATTGTAAAAGACGGTAATCGCGGCGATCGACTGACACTCGAGAGAATGCTCACTCGTACGTAGACCCAATAGCTTCAGCAGTGCGAGCTCAGCCGCTTGGGTCTCTGGCATAGTAAGTCCCGAGTCACCCGGGACAAACCGATCAATATCATACGTAATCATCTCCAATTTACGCGCGGCGGCGATTGCTGGATCGAGCTGCCGCAGCGAACCGGCGGCGGCGTTGCGCGGATTAGCAAAGAGCGGTTCGTCATTTTCCAAGCGCGCGGTGTTTATCCGCTTAAATTCATTCTTACTCAAAAATACCTCACCGACACAGATCAGATCAACCGCTTGCTTCAACTTTTGCGGCACGTCTGTAATGGTCTTAATGGTGTGAGTGACGTCTTCACCGACGGTACCATTCCCGCGAGTCACCGCTCGTACCAGCACACCAGCTGAATAGGTCAACACAGCCTTAAGTCCATCTATTTTGTGCTCGGCTACATATGTCAATGTAAAATCTTCGCGTTCATTTTCCAGTGTTCGGTACAAACGATCTTCCCACGCTTGCAATTCTGCCAGAATAAAAACATTTGAAAATGACCACTGCCGTACTCGGTGAGTAACTTTCGTAAACGCTTCATTCACCTCACCACCCACTACGTTTAATTCATTTTCATCATTATCAGTCAAGCGGTATAGTTCCTGTACTAAAGAATCGAACGCTTCATCGCTAATCTCTGGGGCGTCGTCTTCATGATACTTTTTATTATGATAGCGGACTAGTTTATGTAATTGTGCAATGCGCTGCTTTTTATCCATGGTTCCACCATCATACCGCACTGGCCACTAAAATTCAGCTGTTAGCTCACGCTGCACAACGTAAATATTGGCATTTGCCACATCATCACAGCTGCGATTATATCCTCTTGAAAAAGCAATCGTACACGTACTGCCCTCTGGACAAGGCTGGTTGGTGATACCTTGAGCAGGGAAATTCATCACCATAGAATTAAGCGCAGCATCATAAACATGCATTTCAAGTCCAACACAACGGTCATCGCCCGCTGCTATAGACCAGTTCATGTTACCAACTTCGTACGCCAGCGAACCATTATTACTAAGGGAATCATTTTTATTGAAGGCAGCGGTGGTTTGAAAACAGTTGCTCGTAAAAGTATCTTCCGAGTCCTCAATAGCCACCGTCTCTTCAACACGAGCGTTTTGGATACAATTCATACCTGCCGCAGCAACCTGAAACGCTACTTCAGATTCACGAACAATAGTGGAGAGAGTGATTTGCTTGAGTGTGACATCCAACAATGACAACCCAATCGCCAACATTACACTCGTTATCAGTAGCGATAAGATAAGTGCGAAACCACTACGGTTAATTTTTATAGCCATGCTATTCATAATACCCAACGATACACTCATGTACATTTAACTCAATATACGTACCAAGTACTTGGCATGTGAATAGCGGGTGTCGGTTGGTGGTGAGAAGGAGATGGGTTTTCATAAGAGTGGTGGATACTAGTAATTATAGCATTTGGGTTATTGAGGGAGGATGTGTTTGAGAGGTAATGTTCATAACTCGCCCTTTAAAAATAAATGGTTATGGCGGGTGTTGGCAAGAAGTAAGGTCATTTACTTTTGTTTAATTGGGTAGGTATTCCTCCCAAGTCATGCGGGAGTTTTCTTCAACGCCATTCAGGAATACAAAGTAAGCGCTGACTTAATACTAGGTAGGGTGAAAAACCCTTAAGTTACCCGACGGTACATAGGGAGATACTTGAACTACTATTGACAGACACGTATACAATCTATTGCAATATTATTCCGTTCGCCATTTTCACAACTAAAAGTAGCATATGCAGGACCAATAGGTAACCAACCAGCTGGACAAGTATGCCAGCTGACGGGTCCACCGTGGCAAGTATTATCTGCAAATGTCCTAGTCTCAGTGGTACACGATTATGGCGGAACGGTAGGAGTACTAGGTGGGGTACCAGTCACAGGTACTGTAACAGTGCCGTAAATATTTGAGACGATGGTACTTAAGGTCACTGGTCTAGTGAGGTCACCAAATAAACCACTCCCCCACGACACGGTTGATGTTATCAATACACCCTGCCCGCCATCTACCATCGCTAGGGTGATAACACGAGTATAAGGACTAAGGTTACCACCAGCACCAGACAAACGGTACGGCGCGCTCGCCGCAGTATCGACGTAGCTCAATCGACACCTATTTGGATCGCTGCAGGGCTGAATATTACGATTACTCAAATTTTGACTACCGTGAGCCTCGAGATTACAGCCCGTAGCAGTAAAACATTGATCGAGACTGTTAGTGTCAGTTACCCAAGCCCAACCTTCATCAAGCTCTCCATCATTGACCGCCGCGATCAGCGAGTCATTTTTAATCGCAACCATCAATTCGACTCCTTCTTGAGCTAGGTAGAGAGCGGTGGTTTGCTCACGGGCGTAGTAGGCACTTTGTAAACCCTTAGCAGCAATGGTAATTGGTCCGATTAAAGCAATCAGTAACACGGAGATCGCGACCAACACTTCAACCAGTGAATAGCCTTTTGTAGCAGTTGAATAAACCATATTAAATATCGATTAATTGTTGAGTTACCGCCGTTTGGATGATAAAGCTGCTGTCGGTACCAGCCATATTTCCCGCCTGACCCTTGATTACAATGAATACCGTGGGCGACCGATCATCAGCTCGACTTGTGTGATTAACAAAGAATGTCATTTCGGTAATAGTAACCTCAGCAGGCGTCATATCTGCCCAGTTATTAGCTACACTACCAACAGTACCAATGAGGTTACGTTGAATTCTTCCGCCCACCATCCGGTAGCCGATACGATCAGAGCTTAAGTCACCTGTTAGTGAACCTCCGCTTTCTGAAAAAGAGAACGTGGTGCCGCCCGCTAGACAATCTGCTGGTGTGTTAACGTTGATATTTGCGTCGCACCGGTAGTTAAAGCCCGTGCGAATATCACGCACCATGCTATCGACGGTCATAGCAACACTGTTAACGAGGATTTGCACATTTTGCGCTTTGGCGTTGGCGTCAATCAGTACGATCAAGGTCCCTACCGACATAGTGACCACAATAGCAAACAACGCCAATGAGACCAGTACCTCAATCAGCGAAAAACCTGAGCACTTGGTATGTTTTTTCTTCTTATACAGAGCCAGTGTGTCCATATTATTGTACGTATATATTACCACTTTGCTCAACGATAATATTACGGGACTCAGGATCAGTGCCCCCAGTACTTATTTGAATACTGGCTGACGTGTAATTGCTATTACCTCTATAATTTATCACCGCATCGTAGTCGGGTCGCTGAAATAAAATCGCCAGCTGGGCAGTGCCTTGGAAACATTGTCTAAACCCGCGCATGACACAAAAACCAGTAATGGTAAATCGCGGGTCGATTACAAACACTTCAACGGCTTCGCCATCGTCGAAAGCGTTGTTGTTGTTAGTGTCTTGAAACAAGGTGTACGTTTGTCCACTACCCAAATTAACATTGATACCAAAGGCACTGCGGAAGTTTCCAGCATTCTGACCGCTCGCACTCACGCCAAACACCTGAGCTTGCCTAAGGTCTAGCGCCAATTCATAAGCTTGTGAGCGTAGCAGTACTGAGTTATTAAACGAAGAATAGCGAAACAGAGCAATCCCCGTCACAATCACAATAATAGAAATAGTTACCAACAGCTCCACAATGGTGAAGCCTCGTGGAGCAGACTTCCGGTCCGTGGATTTTTTATTAAGGCTAAATAATTTCATACGACAATGTCTAGAGGTAACCGAGGGTGATTATTTTAAGGACATCTATATTAAAGAAAAGTACGGCCAAAAAAGCTAAGATGATGAAGGGGGCAAACGGTACTTCGCTCTTCATTGTAAGCGGAATTGATGATCTTGATAAGGTACGTTTTCCCCTTTTAAGTCCGTACTGCACGCCAAGTAAACCAAGGCTAATGATCGCCCCGATCCAAAACGACAACACTATAAAAGAAAAAGCTGGTATAGGACCTAGGAAAAATGCCAATGGCGTAGCTAGCTTCACATCCCCAAACCCAATCCAACGTCCGGCTGAAAACCACCACAGACCACCAAAAAATATAAAAGTACCTACTGCCGCGAGCGCATGATACGCAATATCGGTTAAGCTATATACTTGTCCATAGCTAACAATGAACAAAGCTCCGATGACCAGAATGAGTGCTGCAACTAATTTGTCGGGAATGATTAGATGATATAAGTCATAGACCGTAATGACCATTAATATCGATACTAGTAGTAACAGCAGTGGCAACTGGATCGTTGCACCTACGCTGTAGTACGCCAGCAAAAACAACAGCGCGGTGAATAACTCTACTGCCGTGTAGCGCAGTGGTATGCGCGATTCACAGCCGCCACACCGGCCCCGCAGCGCTAAGTAGGACAACACTGGAAAGAGTTCGTACCAACGTAGTGGCTTACCACAAGATAAACAATGTGATGAACCGGCTAGAGATTTACCGGTATTGAAGCGGTACAGATAGACGTTGAGAAAACTACCGATGATCAAACCAAACAAAGCAACCAGCGTATATTGGTACCAAGGGGGTAGTGTCAGTAATAATTCCATAGTTTCTAGTATAACGGGTTTTTATCACTGGCGGGTTAGACGGCTGGGATAACCAATGCAGTCCCCTCACCTTTATCGCGGTGATTTAAGACAACATAAAAACTCCCTAGCGGGAGTTTTTATGTTTACAATAAAGCTACTATGGACACACTGATACTGCCGTAGCTGGATAGGGTGACGCCGTAATGGTCTTAGCGGCACCAGTACTATCTACACAGTAATACTGTCCAATATTTGAGACCAAACGAGCTTTCATTGCCCACGCTGTCGGAGTACTCAGACAATGAGCAAATCCAGCTCCAGCATTTTGTACAGCGTTCGCTAGCATCGGAGCGACACCACTAGGTGAGGTAGTACAGACGGCGGTGTAGGTATTTGGTGATTGAGAATCGTAGAAAATCTCCGCCTGCGCCCGCGCGCTGTTGATAGTCGCCTTAATGGCGGCATCAGCTCCTTTAGAGCGGGCTGAGTTTAGTGAGGCTAGCACCACCGATGCTAAGATACCGATAATCGCAATTACTACCAGAAGCTCGATGAGGGTGAAGCCGCGACGTAATGATTTTTTCATAATATAATTTTTAATGTTAATGCTGGTATACGGACATCAGCTGTGTGTCCACATATCAGACGCATCCATAGCGTATGGATATCTCTAGTATACGTTATCGGCTGATATAAATTTATTGCTGTGGGGAAAACAACTGACCGTACCTTGACCGGTTATCACCGGTATTAAATGGCACTGGTGAGGTTGTAGATTGGCATCAAGACCGACGCCAAAAGCAGCCCTACACCCAGCCCCAGCAAGACGATCATTACTGGCTCAATCAAACCAATCAGTGTATCGACAGCGTTATCAACCTCACGTCGATAGAAGACAGCCAGAGTGGTCAAGATCGAACCAAGATTACCCGATTCTTCACCCACCTTCGCCATCTGCGCCAGCACCCCAGGGATCTCGGGATATTCAGCAATCGTATCTGCAAACGATCGTCCGCCTTTTACTTCAATGAGCGTATACTCGATAATTTCTTTATACACGAGATTGTCCACCACATCAGAGGTTACCTCAAGCGCTTGCACCATCGAAATACCACTAGTAAGCATGGTCGACAAGTTATCGCAGATGCGCGTTAAATACATTTTTTGGTACAAGTCGCCAACAAATGGAATCGATAACCGTAATTCGTCGATAAATCTTTTACCGACGTCGGTTTGAACAAAGCGGTACAAGAAGAAACCACCAACCGCCACGGAAAAAGTGATGAAGCCAATGTAATTGACCATAAACGAAGAGAGTCCAATCACAAATTTAGTATAGATCGGTAACTCTTGCCCGGAGTCAGTCAAAATCTGAGCGATGCGCGGGATCACTAACGTGAGCATCAGACCCATAACGGCAAAGAAGGTACCGATCACAAACGCTGGATAAATCATCGCGTTTTTTGCTTTTGAGACGAGTTGGTATTGACGATCCAAATAATCTGCCAAATACATGAATGACTTATCTAGTGCTCCTATCTCTTCACCCGAGCGCACCATGTTGACGTAAAATGAGCTGAACACATCGGGATGTGCGGTCAGCGCGCGTGAAATCGAACTTCCTGCCTGTAGATCATCAGCTACGCTATTGAGCATTGATTGCACCTGCTTGTTTTCGGCTTCAGTGGCGAGCAATCGAAAAATTCGCAACGCCGATACTTGAGCCTCAAAAAGAGTTGCAATCTGTCGTGACAGAATTACGATTTCTTTATTTGAAATGCCTTTAAACCAATTAAACTCAATAGCGAGTATAGATTTATTGCTATCGAGAGGATCAATCGAAATAACGGTGTAACCTTCTTTTTGGATCGTGCTGATGGCAGTGTCAATGGAAGCCGCCTCAACCGTCCCCTCCATAGAGGCGTTTTTTTGGTCGATAGCTTTGTAGCTAAATAACATAATTACATGAGGCGCTCCAAGCCTTTAGGGTTGATCGAATAATTAAAGGCGTTCTCCACGGTAATTTCACCCTTTTTTACTAACTCAGCGAGTGAGCGGTTCATGTCGATCATCCCGTGTTCGAGGCCAGTTTCAATGACGGTTTGGATTTCGTGCGTGCGACGCTCGCGGATGAGGTTAGCAATCGCATTGTTGTTGATCAACAATTCGTAGGCGGGCACCATACCACCAGCGACCCGAGGGATTAATCGTTGTGAAAATATACCCAAAAGCGAACTAGCTACCTGAACACGAATCTGATCGTGCTGCCCGGCGGGAAAAGTGTCAATGATACGATCAATGGTTTGGGCAGCATTATTGGTATGCAGAGTTGAGAGTACTAAGTGCCCCGTTTCGGCTGCAGTCACAGCGGTAGAAATAGTCTCTGCGTTGCGCATTTCTCCGATCAGAATAACGTCAACGTCTTGACGAAAAGCAGAGTGCAGCGCGTGTTCAAAAGATTCAGAATCGGTACCAATCTCACGTTGATCAATCAATGATTTTTTTGGTTCGTAGATATATTCGATCGGATCTTCAATGGTGATGATATGTTCAGCACGATTTTGGTTAATGTATTCAACCATGGCTGCTAAGGTTGTGGACTTCCCTTGCCCGACAGGACCCACGCATAGAAAAAAGCCCTGATTTTTTTGTGCGAAACTTTCTAAAATCGGTGGTAAGCGTAGTTGTTCAAAAGTTTTAATTTCGCTCGGGATCAGCCGGAGCGCAACCGAAATGGAACCAGTCTGAAAATAAGCGTTACCCCGAAAACGTACGCCGTCAGCTAAACTAAATGAAAAATCGGCTTCTTGACTAGCTATAAAATCTTTGTAGTCGTTAGCACTCATTAAGGCTTGCGTAAAGCCTTCGGTATCTTGGTCGGTTAAGATTGGTTTATTTACTAGCGGTACCAACGCTCCAGTGACTCGAATAATAGGGTGTGACCCCACGGAAAAATGTAAGTCAGAACCCTGTTCGTTGATTAAGATCTCCATGAGATCTTTCAGTTCTCGTTTGTAATCTACAGATGACATACTATTTTTTATTAACTATTTCATGAACCTTAGCCACTACTTCACTGGGGATACATTCGGCTTTAACGATATATCCATCAGCACCCTTTTCTTTAGCCGCTTGCTTATCGTGATCCTCAGATTGATTGGAGAGGACAATGATGAGACTTTTAAAATCTTCATTGGTACTGCGTAACTTTTCGATGAGTTCAAGACCTGATATGCCTGGCATGATCATGTCTGTCAGCACCACATCGAAAGTATGATCTTTGCATATTCGCAAGGCTTCTTCTGGCGTTTCTGCTACCGTGACGTCATCACCAGACTGTTGAAACATAGTGGCATACATGTCTCGAAGAAAATTATCGTCATCTACCAGAAGTACTTTCATGAGAGTATTATACGGTAATTTTACCTGTGATGACTATGAGTTATCGACAGTTTTATTAAACTCCCCCTCCACCTCTACTAGGACTTGTTGAGCCTGTAAGGCATCCTCAGTTTGCTTTTGTGGACTCATTGGCATAGCAGGGCCTTTTATAGATTCTACTGGTTCGTCTAAAATAGTTGTCCCAAACGTACTGATTTCTTCATACGGTATAACGTGATTTAAGGCTTTGATGATGGCATCTTCTTTCATCGACATGAAACCATTTTTTCGAGCCTCCAGATACATATCTTCTTCTGACCCCCCGTGTAAAATAAGCTCTTGGATTTTATCGTTAACCTCAAACACTTCCATCACCGCAGCACGTCCTTTTGTGCCACTAGCAGAGCCGGGTGAACTCACTGGATACATAACTGAATTAAACTCTGGAATACGCTCACGGTACCGTGATGGTAGAGTGGCAAATTCTTGCTCCATCATTTTTTGCATAGGACCGTCAACAGCCATCTCCTTTCCAGTGTTGGGATACAACCGCCGGGATAGTCTTTGTGCGATCGCTAGCTTTAGTGTCGGAGCAATGAGATACGGATCAACCCCCATATCCATAAGGCGAGGGACAACTCCAATCGAATTATTCGTGTGAATTGTAGACAAGACTAAGTGACCAGTAAGGGCTGCCTGGATCGCCAGCTGTGCCGTTTCCTTATCGCGAATCTCTCCCACCATAATAATGTCCGGGTCTTGGCGTAATGCACTGCGCAGACCAGCAGCAAACGTATACCCAATCTCAGGTCGAACTTGTGACTGACTCACATTATCAATGTCGTACTCAACCGGATCTTCGAGAGAGAGAACGTTTTTCGATAAACGATCGACTTCGGAAAGCATGGCATAGAGAGTGGTTGACTTACCTGATCCCGTTGGTCCTGAAATTAAAATAATTCCATAGGGTTCTTTAACCACTCTTTGAATAGCGGCTAAATGATACTCTGAGATCCCCGTATCGCTTAAGATGCGCACTCCGCTATCGGTATCTAAAATACGCATTACCACTTTTTCACCGTGATTAGTGGGTAAAAGTGATACCCGGAAGTCAATCCGCCGTTTGTCAAAGTTGGCTGAAAATCGGCCATCTTGGGGTTTTCGCTTTTCATCAAGCCGCATTGAAGACAAGATTTTTACACGCGCCACTACCGCTGCTTGCACATCTGAAGGTAACTCGAGACTTTTTTGCAAAATACCATCCACTCGAAAGCGCACAATTACTTTTGATGGAGTTGGTTCAATGTGAATGTCAGACGCTCCACCGTCAACGGCAAAACGCAGGATCGTGGCTACGATTTTGGTAACCGGCGCATCCTCTTTAAGATGCGTGATGTCGTTTTTGTCAGAGTCTTTCTCTTGCTTTTTTTTATTTGCGATTTCTTTTTCTAGTTGCGCGTCTAATGATCCAAGCGCCTCGTCTACCTCACCAGAAAGCGAGTCGTAGACTTGTAAGGCTTTTTCGATATCAACGTCAAGTGCAAAAATAAACTTATGCGGCAGGTTGTGTTTAGCGCTAATAAAGTGCATAGCTTGACGCATCTGTAAGTCATCTGGGTTACTGGCCGCGATGAGTAATAGTTCGTCGTCAGCATTAATAGGAAGCACTCTGTAATGACGAGCAGATTCTTCTGGCACATAACTTAAGATATCCAAAGCTGGCAGCTCTTTATCACTAAGCTCAATTGCCGGTACGGAGTAGTAAGTACTAAGCGCCGCCCGCACCACTTCTTTACTTACACCTATTTTTAACAAAGCAGCTTCATAGGTGGCACCATTTTGTACCGCATTTTCAACTGAACTCAACTGCTCTGCCGAAATGATATTCGAGGAGACTAGATCTTGAAGCCAATTCATGATTACTACTCAAACGGATTAGGTTTACCGACGGTAACTGGGGAGATTGGAATAGAAAAATCCAGTAACGCTCTGAAGTCTGGGTCAGAAAAGATAGCTCCATCTAGTGAAATAGTCTTAATACTTGAAAGACGATCTACTATTTGGTTGGAGCGAATACTATTCATCGTACTAGCATCAGACGACGTGTTTGCCAGCGAGCCACTGGACTGTTGAGTATATAAATAATACGCAAAACCTAAAAGCAATACAAATCCAATTACTGCCAGTATATTGTTTATGTTTTTTTTCATATTTTTATATTAAAAATCATTAAACTCATTGAAGTCGTTCCCTGAATCTGGGACCGCTGCGCGGTATGAATAAGTGTGCGCCTGAAGAGTCAATGAATACGTACCCGCCGCTAAAGCACCAGACTCACTGTCTGATGTCTCACTCCCACCAAACTCTAGCAACGATACGTCTAATACATACTTATTTTGATTGAGATTGACGAGGAAATTCTTAAAATTTTCATATTGACCACTGACTTCTACTTGGAAGTCGTGGGTATTTGTACGTACGGTATCAATAACAACCTGTCCATCCACGACGACTTCACCTCTAGTGGCATTACCCTCAGTACCAGGTGCTGCAAGCGAACTCAGATTCACACCGCTCAAGGTAGCAATATTAGCGATATCGGCCATTACTTGCAATTCATCTAGGACTGCTGGCAGAAATATTTCAAGGGCGTTGACATCTGAATTTCTGAAAGTCGCTTCAGTCTGGACCAGACTGTTTAGCGCCGCATTGAGTTCTGCGGCCTTCTCAATAATTTCATCATATGTAGCTACCTCTTGTTGTGTCACAGCTATTTTGCTAAGTGCTGGTTGGATATACGCGATAATAATTGCCACACTTAAGACAAACATTGCAATCTGAGAAATAGAATTTGAGTTCATATACTAATTTTGCTCATCATTACTACTGGTAGCAATCTCACTATCCGCACTCGCGTCTGGCACGGCCGTAATTGGCGTTATGGGCGTTATGGGCGTTACTGCCGCCGCGTTCATTGCTGCTCTGGCTTCGGCATTAAGTACTTTTTGAATAGTAAAACTCACATCCGGAGCCGCGGCACTTTCACCACTCTCTGAAGCTTCACCATACTCGACATTAGTAATGCTTGCTCCTGCTAAGATGGAATTGTCTTTGAAGAGAGTGCGTTGGAACAGGGCATCGTTAAAATTATTTGCATTAGCGACCATTTGTAACTCCAGTACATCCGATTCATTCACTCCAAATGTAAACTCATTCATAAGGACATTACTTACTGTTGTCTCTTCAATCGCATTCAAAACAGCTACGATAGAGACTCGATTATCTAAAAGTTCTTGAGCAATTTCCAAGCGCTCCTCGAGCTCAGCTACCCGCTCTAAGTCACTCTGGGCAAACTGTTGCTCGGCAGCTTCAAGTTGGAGCTGTTTGGCTGCTAAGTCGTTAGTGAGCGAAGAAGTGTAAAACCACGTGCCAGCTGCAGCGATGATAGTGCCAAAAAACAGCACGTAGACCAGATAGGTGACTATATATATCTTGCGAACCCGGCGGTTGCTTACCTTACTATTGATTGGACTTTTAGGTATGAAAGAACCCTGTTGACTCATACTCAATAGTATACCGCTCAAGCTTACTAATCATACGCACTTTACTTAAAAACTGTTAACAACTTTAACATTCACGTGACAGAGATTGATTGCCTATAATTAAAGCGTTAGGCATTAATAGTTGCGTGATGCTTACGATACGACGAACAACTAGGTGATCGCTTATAAAAAATAATGTAGATGATTAGGTGAAACTTCGCAGTGCTGCACCTAGGGCCACACCAAAAGTTGGGGCAATATCTTTTAAGGTATCTTCCATAAAAGCCGGGTACGCAATTTTTTCAAAAGGGTT
>Ga0136561_1000272_pt1 | contig 18007 bp, 11 predicted proteins | sample AntRauMeHopE1498_FD_104641 | JGI IMG/M metagenome (GOLD analysis project Ga0136561, IMG submission 104641) | Saline lake microbial communities from Rauer Islands, Antarctica - Metagenome Hop E1 #498 | ecosystem: Environmental > Aquatic > Non-marine Saline and Alkaline > Saline | place... | reverse complement strand
TCGCGTAGTTTGTCCATAACAAAAGGGAAGGTCTGGATGGTAACGACGATGATGGGTCTACTGCCTGACAACGCCGCAGCAAGCTGCTGCGACTTGGATTCTCCATCACCAGAGATTGCTGCAACAACCCCTGTCTTGGCATCGATCTGCTTGATTGCGCTCTGGAGCTGATCATCGAGAACGGTGCGGTCTGTGATGACAATCACCGCATCAAAAACTTTGTTGCCTTCGGAGTGAAGCGTTGATAGTTGGTGTGCCAGCCAGGCAATGGAATTAGTTTTACCCGATCCCGCAGAGTGCTGGATCAAATAACGATGTCCGGGACCCTGAGCTCTTGAAGTCTCGACCAATGAGGTCACAGCGCTCCATTGGTGAAAGCGGGGGAAAAGCAGGGTCTCTTTGAGTGTCTTCTCACCGGTAACTGGGTCTGTCTCCTTGGTTGACTCAAGGTGCATGAATCGACCAAGAATATTCAGCCAAGTGTCTTTCTCCCAGATCTGCTCCCACATGTACGCAGTTGGCGAGGTGTCCTCACGAGATGGGTTTCCTGCCCCTCCGTTGCTACCCATGTTGAAAGGTAAGAAGTACGTGTCTTTGCCCGCCAACTTAGTCGTCATCTGTACCTCGTAGTTGGACATCGCAAAGTGAACGAGCGCCCTGTGCCCGAAGGACAGAAGGGGTTCGCCTTTAGGTTCGCGGTCCTGCTTATATTGAGCAACCGCTTCGTGAATCGACTGGGTATGGTCGGTCTTGAGCTCTACCGTTGCAACAGGGATCCCGTTCAAAAACAGCACAAGATCAATGCTGAAGTTGTGCAGTTTGCCATCGGGTCGCATTTTATTCGAGTAGTGCACTTGCTGCATTACTCGAAGGCGGTTCTTTGAGTAACGAGACACTGTTTCAGGGTTCAGGCCATCGGCTGGTTTGAACTGGCACATTTCAAACTTCGCAGGGGACGCCTTAAAGCCCTTGCGCAGCATTTCTAGAGTCCCACCACCGTTAGAGAGGTTGGAATCCAATGTCCTAGTCAGACGATGCAACAAATCGTTCTTAGACTTGGTTTGATGACTCTCCGAGTCGCCGGGTTTGACAATCTTCTTCCACTGCTCCGGTTGGGATTCTTCTAGCCATGCGAAAACATCTGCTGGGAACAAAGCAAGCTCTCGGTCATATCCCGCATCCGAAGTTGAGTGAAGCCAGCTCCTGCTTTTTAGCTCAGCGCATATCTCGTTCTCGAAAACGTACTCATTATGAATTGCCACCAGCAAACCCCCTGACGTCTATCTTCCCAGTTACAACCTGAGTAATCAGTGCCTGCCTGCGCTCTTTTAGGAGTTCGATGGCCTTGCGGGTCTTTTCGACAAGTGAGTCGATTTGGGAGGTTTCTTTGTCGAGGTACTGCACTATTTCGGCCTGTTCGCTAGAAAGCGGGACAGCGAACCTTATGGACGCAAAAATAGGCTTTTGCAAGGTGTTTCTTAGTCCTGAATAAAAAGGCTTGAAGCGTTTTTCGTTGTCCATTCCAATTAAGTACCACTCGAGAAAATGGGGATTTATGCCGGTTGCCCTCATCAGCGTGTAGGCAGAAGTTATCATTCCCTCACTAGGGGCAAGCCCAACGGTACGAGGGGTTTCCTCTACGTCAAATAGACACAGCACCAAATCATCTGGGGCCACTTTTTGGTATCCCTCAAAGCTGGTGGGGAACTTCCCGCCTGCTTCCAGATCACGAACAATCACGCCCTGCTTGGTCAGAGAAAGCAAAGTGAGCTCAGAGTGAAGATTGCCAACGGGTACTTTCTTTTCCTTCAGAAAAGCCCAGTGGGGCTTTACCTGCCAAGCGCTCGGCACCTCACCCAACCACTCAACCCCCGAGTCCTTCATTGGCACATTCGGATCCAGGCCTTTGGTAACTACCTGAGTAATAAGAGCCTGCTTACGCTCTAGTAGCTTCTCAATCAGTTGCTCTTTCTTTGAGATCAGGGCGTCTATTCGAGAGGTCTCTTGGTCTAGGTAGGCAGCAATTTTGGCTTGCTCACGTTCTGACGGAACCGCCAGCTGAAAACGAACGAGTTTGCTCGCGTCGATGCCTGGGTAGCTCACGCCCACTGAATTTGCCTGGATTTTAGAGATAAAGCTATCTGAGCTCAAAGCAAGTTCGAGGAAGCGTGAATTGACTCGAGTAGGTCTGAGTGCAGCAAATCCTGTGGATGCAACCCATGGATCTTCATTAGCTCGAGCCGGCACTCGCCCAATTGCCTTCAAGTAGGTTCGAACTGTAGAAATTAACACGTCACCAGGTTGCACTAATCGTCTTGCCCTTGAAGGTGAGTCGCCGAAAGCACAGGGTTTATAGCCGTTGACGCCAGCAGGTGGAGCGACATCCCCGATTTCTATGTAGTTAATAATCAAAGAGGAGTCGGTCGATTCTCCGAGGGATTCTGGATTTAAATTCACCACCGATTTCAGTGGGGCAACCGTCCAGCCCTCCGGCACTTCACCCAACCACTCAACCCCGGAGTCCTTCATTGGCCTCATGGCTAGTTCTCGACTTCTTTGAGAAGCTGACTAATCTCGCTCAGAAGCTGGTTCAACTCAATGTCAATTACTGCCAAAGGTCTTGGTGGGGTGTATTTGTAGAAATGACGAGTGAAGGGAAACTCGTAACCCACCTTGTCTTTACTGCGATCTACCCAGAACTCATCAATGTGAGGTTTGATCTCCCTCTCGATGTATTGAGCGATGTCCTGAGTAAGTGGCACATTCTCGGTGTCGCGTAGCTCAGGGTCTGGAGCTTGTTTGCCCTTCTTGTCTGTGACAACTGGAGCTTCATCATCACGCTGCGCGAAGTGCTTCACTAGACCACTTAGTTGCGCTGTGGTGAGGTCGTCGATCTCTGATAAAAGTTGCCTAAGGTGTTTTGTGAAGTCATCCTTGTCTTGGAGCTTCTCGTCTCCAATACTGGATTCGAGAATCTCCCTGATCTTTAGTCGGTCTTCAGGGTCAAGCTTTTTCAAAGTGGCGATTTCTGTGAGGGTGATTACCTTCTCCTCGCTGATTTGCCAGCTCTGGCGAAGTGGTCGCTCCACAGTGATTGTTGTGTAGCCAAAGTCTTCAGAGTTAAAGATCTTGGAGAATTCTCCCTCTTCAAAGCCCTCATAAAGCTTGACGATGTCTTCAATGTTCCGCTCAGAGAATTCAAGACGCTTGTTGCCGATGTTCTTTCTGAGTTTCTGGTTGAAACCAGTACCGTCAATTAGCTGCACCTTGTTCTTGCGCTCTGCCGGCTTGTCGTTATCTAAAATCCAGATGTAGGTAGCAATTCCCGTGTTGTAGAACATGTCTTTTGGCATAGCAACAATCGCCTCGACAAGGTCCATTTCCAACAGCCACTTGCGGATCTCACTCTCGCCGCCGCCAGCTGCTCCTGTGAAAAGGGGAGACCCGTTTAGGACGATCCCGATGCGTCCGCCACCTTCAGAGACTGGCCTCATTTTGCTGACCAAGTGCAATAGGAATAGCAGTGACCCATCGCTGACCCTTGGGAGGCCCGGTCCGAAGCGACCAGCAAACCCTTGCTGCTCGTGCTCTTTGGTAACGGCATCTTGCGATGCTTTCCACTCGACTCCAAAGGGAGGGTTCGCTAGGCAATAGTCGAATTTCTTGTCCCAGTGCCCGTCCTCTTTTAGGGTGTCACCAAGAATCATGTTTTCCGCGTTTTGACCTTTGATCAATAGGTCCGTCTTTGAAATTGCGTAGGAAGCCGCCCTTATCTCTTGCCCATAGAGACTGAGTGATGCTTTGGGATTGCGGCTTCTAATGTAGTCATCTGCTACAGAAAGCATGCCCCCGGTGCCGGCGGTTGGGTCGTATATGTGCCGCACGATGCCGGGCTTAGAGAGAATCTCTCCATCTCGGGCGAAAAGCAGATTGACCATTAGCCGAATAACATCTCTAGGGGTGAAGTATTCACCAGCTTGTTCGTTGGATGCTTCCATAGAGCGAGAGATTAGGTTCTCAAAAATGTTGCCCATCTCGATGTTGCTGACTTTATCCGGATGGAGGTCTAGCTTGAGAAACTCCTGCGTGACAAGAAGAAGAAGGTCTGCCTCCTCAAGTCGTCCTAGCTCTGCATCAAACTCATAGCGCTCAAAAACATCGCGGACATTTGGAGAGAATCCATTGATGTATGCCTGAAGATTCAGGCGTAGTTGAGAAGGGTCGCCAGTTGCCTTCTTGAGGTCATAAGGGGAAGTGTTGTAGAACTTGTATCCAGATGCATCTTGCAGTAGTAGATCGCGTGTGACGCCTTCCAAGGAATCGTTCTGAGCCACCTCCAGCACTTTTTCCTTGGTGCGCTCCAGTGTGCAGTCGAGTCTTCTAAGAACAACGAGCGGAAGAATTACTTTGCCGTAATCGGCTCTTCCATAAGGTCCTCGAAGCTTGTCTGCTACCGCCCAAATAAAACTCGAATAGTTCATATCTCCCCAATTCCTCTTCTGCCTAAGCATGACCCTACCCCAGGGCTATGACTACTTAGAGAAACCTGTCCTTTTCCAGATGGACTAGGTTTTGATTCTCAAGTTGCCACAGAACTTGTTCCGCCCACTTCCTTGCACTCCGTTCGGTCACGCCTTGCATTCTGGATAGTATCTCGCCAGCCATAAGCGTTGAAGCAAGCACTCCTAAGTCGTGCGCCTGAGCCCTGTCAAGGCGGCCAACAGTAGCGGTGAAGGCTCTACCTTCAGTGCTGAGGACGTGGGCTATGGAGTTTCTATCTTGAACCAAGGCGTTGATGGTGGTTGAATTCCAAATCCGATCTACTTCTGCCCTTGATGAGGCTTCGCTACGCGGCCCAAGCTTTGTTAGTTGCATCTGCAAAGCCTTTCCTGCGTTCTTTGCTATTTCGGGATTTAGCGCCTCTGCAATGGCTAAAACCCGGATCGGAATGCTGGAAAGCGCCATTTCTGACTCAGGCCCCGGCTCCCCTCCAAGCTGAAGGGATTCAATAATTTGCATCTGCTCAACAAGTCCGTGGTAAGCAACGGCAGCCTGTTCCTTGGCAAGACCTACTGCTTTTAGTGGAAATAAAATTGCTGACTCACGCCTTTCCTCACTCCAGCAGGTTCCCACGACCCAATGGTGTATTTGCAGTCGCAGCTCTACTGGATAGTGAGTCGCCAAACCTTGCTTAGCTAACCGTTCCGCTGTTGCGCTCCAGACAGCTTTGTCAAAGTCTGTGCTACTGGATGACGTTTTCACATCCTGTAGCAACCAGGTGGCCAGCGCGGCGAACTCTCCTGAAAGCCCGGGCCAATCTTTGACATCAGCATCTTCCTGAACCAGCAAAGACTCTATTTGATCCAACCTTTCAATCGACTCCCCAAGGAAGGCCTTCTCAAGATCGATTCTCTCTAGCCTTTTCTCTACCACTCTCGAAATGACGGGATACTCCCTATTCAGAAGTAGATAGAAAAGTGACCTCGCCGCGTGCACTGGAATCCTCATTCGACAACTAGTTTCTCCATAAGGTTTCGAAGTGCGGAACTGTAGTTTTTGGTCTCAACAAAAGTGAACTTGAGGAGGTCAGATTTCGTTATACGAGGGATGATAGCTGACTGAACGGCATGCTTCCGCATCTGATTCGCAATCCTAGAATTGAGGAAATCTGCCACCGCCCCAGGGGTAACGCCATCATTCATGACAAGAAGGTAGTGACCGCTCGCTACCGCCATGGTTTCTTCAACTACACGCGCTTGACTTAGTAATCCAATCGAAGGAGAAATAACATCTCCCGGGCTTGCTAGAACTAACTCTTGAACAAGCGGATCTTGAAACGCTGAAATTTCCCCATTCCGAATCCAATTCCCCCCTGTAGAAGGCAACCCGTCCTGCAGCTCAGACTTTAATCCCTTGCCCGGTAAAACTTCCTTGACTAGGGTTCCGAGTGACAAGCCATGATTCATTGCGAGGCTCTCCGGTATCTCTCTCAGCTCCCAGCGTGATCCGACTCTCGGACTTCTTGATCCGTAGCTTGATTTTTCTTCCTCTTCATCCCAAATTTCTGTATTGACTTGGTGTGCGAGCTCCAGAAACTTCTCATATTCACTTGCGAACCGTGTCGGATGTTTGGAAATTAACAAGTCAAGATCATGCCTGCCTGGCAACGTCGAAGTTTTTGCAAGTTCGCTAAGAACTGATGACCAAGTAGTTTGAAATCCATAATTTAGCCATGCCCACGTCCAAATAGCAGATTCAGTGCTTTTCATTCGGAAGGCCGAAAAGTTCCCGTCAAAAATTACTTCCGCGCCAAGACCCAGGGCTGTGTAGGCGTTTCCAGATGAATCAATCAACAAAGAGACAGTTTCGTCTAAGTTTGTGAAGCCAGAGCGAGGGGATTCTCCTTTTTTGCGAACTAAAGTTATAGATTTGCGACTCTTATGTCCTGAGAAAAAAATCGAACCGGGTTCAATACATAAGCTCGGTTCGATTGGTTCGGAGAGATCGAAAAGTTGATCAAATCCCGCTGATTTAGCTGACCGCAAGAGAAAGTCACGAGCTATTCGCCCAACGTTCCAATCTCTGCCAGACAGTTCCGAAATTTGGATAACCGATACTGTGTTTTCAGAACTTGAGTAGCTCACGCAAATTCCCCACATTCCCACTCAACTGGTCTCGCCAGTCTTCGAGTAGCTCCCCCAAAACCACTTGAGAATCTCCCCTAGCAAGAACAATCGCGACTAGGGGAATTGAAGCGCTTACCTTCAAGGCAGGCATGCCAAGAACGGCACGCACGACACCAAGTTCGATAAGTTTGTCACGAAGCTGTTGATCTCTGTCCCTGACTAGCCAGCCTCTACCAGTGAGAATAATTGCTGCTTTGCGATTCACACCATCATGAACTTCTACAGCGCTCTTGAGAAGTGCATAGGCCTCGACATCTTTAACAGAAACCGAAGAGATAGAAATTGGTGAGGCAAGACGGAGCCCAAGTGGGGGTTCAGTCAGCAATAGATCGGACTCCGGCCAATCATGATCAAGTGAAGAGCCAAGCTGCACGTCGAACTCTTTCAGCCCCTCTACCGTTCCGCTGAGCTTTTCGGCCAACTCAAAGGTTGAGTGGTTGATCTCAAAACCTGAGACCTTCTCTATTGTCGAAACCTCCTTTAGTGAATCCACCGCAGCATAGGTAGACAGTCCTATCCCAAAAAATGGATCAAAAATAGAAGTAGTGTCCGGAAATAGTTTGGCAAGCGATGTAAAGACAGCCTGCGTGTCCAATGAAGACTGGCTTTCCGAAAAGCCTATTTTGCCGAGTGATGCCCGGCTGGACAAAAACTCCCTAAATGCCGGGCCGTTGATTTTCATTGGGCTCTTGGGCAGAGTTACGACTCCGTTCTCTGTATCGATCACGCTGATCAACTTTTCAATAAAGCCTCCGGAGCTTGTCGAGCCCCTAAAATCGTCAGTGACCTGCCACATAAGAGTATTTATTGCCTGCTGGTTGCTGACTGGAGTTCCTTCCGAAAGCACCGTTGGAACCGTGTCCACCTTGGTGAAACTCGTTCCCTCTGTTGTTAGGTCAAAAATGCCTGAATCAGTAAATAGCAGCCCGCCGGTAACTCCGGCTCGGCTTCTTGCCAGATCTAGTTTCGCGGCTTCTACGGCCATATTTACCTTAACCCCAAGCTTCACTTCGACAACGGCACTGATGGTGCCTTTATTAGAACCTGAAGCGTAAGCAACCAAGTCACAACCGAGTCTTTGGCCTTGTGGGGCAACAATGACATATAAATAGCCGGCATCGAGGAGCATTTGTCGCACCTCTTGCAAGAATCGCATCTGCTCTTGCTGGTTTTCTTTCATGTATGGCCTTTCGGAAAAAAGTCTTTCAGGGTAGCAGGATGCCGTATCCAGAGCAAGGGGAGTTTCTCAAGCAATACTTGGGTTCGTTTTCACCTCTTTGTGAGTGTTCGGGGTCACCTAAATGGTTCCCATGAAGATTCCCCTTGCCCGTTCTAAACAAAGAACCCCGAAAATGACGGGGAGTCGCTCAGCTCTCCCACCAGCGTGGCCCTGTCTAGTGCCTGATTGAAGTGATCACAAGAGGTTTCAGGGAGTAACGCACAGGATTGACAAGCAGCTAAGTTTCCCCCGCTATTCCCTTGACCTGATTTACCTAGATCCATACAAATTGGATCGTTTGAGCACCATCTTGCCCTCTCGAGCATGGTTTCAAAGATCTTTTTGAATGAATCAGGCTGAGCCATAGCGACTAAGCCACCCATGGTTCCATCAGCAGATGATGAAGCTGTGTAAACAAGAACTCCAGCATGATCTTTAGTGGAAAAAACCCTTTCTGAGAGTGAGGCCGCGGTGTAACCGCATGCGACCACTAGCTCTTGAATCAGAAGATGGCTGAGAGTGTGCAGTAGTACAAACCTCGGGGAAGACTCCCCATGAGAGGGGATACGATTATTTTTCAGGAGGTTGGCATCAATTTTAGCCACCCTAGATACCACTCCTGACTGAGACTCCCAGGTTTTCAAGGCCGTCATGTCTAAGGATAAGTAGATTCCCTCGCCCACGTTCCTCACAGCAGGGAACCAGTTGGTATCTGGACCATGAGGGACTCTGCGGAACAGGCTTCTGGCCTCTGCTGTTGGTATTAGATTTGGAATGATTCGACTGAAGCCCACGGATGCTGATGTTTTTTTCATCAGCGGTACCTCGTTGACAAGATGAATTTTTGGTATGAAACCGCTTTTGTATCCGGACGCCCTGACAATTAAGTCAGGGTGCTCCACGGGCTTGGCCAGAGCCTCCGCCTCTGGGTTGCGGTTAATGACAGGTACCTTTTCCTCATCTACGTCAGTTAGTTTCGGGTTTGGGTAAACAGCTCTAAAAGCCTGAGCGAGAGCATCTTCATTGAGATGAGAAAATGCATCGTCATCGCCTATGACGTATTTTGCAAGCCTGTTGTAGTCAAATTGGTATTTAGCCAGCTTGCCTTGAAACTCACCATCCTTGTTGCTTCCCCGAATTAGCTCAATCAGTTCAGCATCTCCAACTGCAACACTTGGCAAAAGAATCGATGAGTGCTCTTGCGAATAATAGACATTGGAGGCATTCCTGAGCACCATTCGAATACTCTGTGAGCAACTTGCAGTAGCGAGCCGGAGCCAAGGGGCGGCTCCACTGCACTTGAATGGGATGCCATTCTTATCAAGGGCTCGAGTTAAGAAAGTTGTTTCATCATCTGAGTCCGAAACCCCGACCATAGTGCGGGTCACGTTGCAATTTAGGCATTTTAAGACTTGGCCTCTGAGGTCACCCGTACCTCTCGACTTCAATTCAAGTCTTGGCGATCCACAGCCATTTAGTGAATGAGATCTGTGGACAAACTCCACCCATGGAAACTCATCCAAGTGCCCATCGGGGCAGGCAACTACGAAGTTCACCTGGATTCTCTTGGCGAATTTCTTTCCGTTGGCCTCGCATTCGGAGCAATTTGTTCTCCGTGTGTCGGATGGCCCTAATCGATCCAATCTCGAACAGTTTGAGCAAGTCACCCATCGAGGAAAGACCGTCACTGGAAGCCCATCAGAATCTTTTTCCTCACTAATTCCAACTGCAGGGGGCTGCACGAAGTGGCTAACACCGAGAGCCTCGGAAAGGTTTTTGTCAATCAGCATGACGTCAGCAGGTATCTTTTGCTTCCTGGCTTGCCTATCGATATACCAAGCATCCAGTCCGGGGATGATGACAGAAAGGCCGTCTCTAAGAACGATCATGGAGCCAACACCCTGGCCCCGAATTAGCGCTCCTTGCCGGAGCTCATGTTTTGGTCCTGGCATCAGTCCACCTCCACGTGTGAATAGGGATTGGCGCTAAGCATGAGCTGGGTTTGACCATCTACATTCCTCATCGAGGTCGGTACTCGGATGGAGCTGTCGCCTTGGATAGAGCTGGAAAGTGGCTCACGCCTCTTACGCATTAAAGCTGTGTCCTGATTCTCAGGTTTTCCAGATTCTTGGTCCTGAGAATAATCCCACTTTGAGGGCTGATAGCGTTTCCAAAGTTTTCTCAATTCAGAGATCTGATTCTCAAAGTCCTGAGATACCCTCGGATCTTCGTTGACCAGGCTCATACGGGTCCGGATCACCTCGATCGCTTGCTCGAAGGCTACGGTTTCTAATTCTGTTGCTGTGGCATTGATTTCTAGTAAGGCCCGGTAGAGAGAGATGACTGCCCCGGCGAGCCCCTGCCTCATAGCTTGAATCGCAAATGGTGTAACGCTTATCGGCTCAACGTTGGCGTAAAGCATTTCGTGAAAATTAGCAAACTGTTCGTAGACGCTTCGATCTCTTGATCTCCCGGTGTTGTAAAGCATCACCACCAGACCTGGCCCACGTTCACGATCTCGCCCAACTCGCCCAGACACCTGTATGTACTGGGATGTTGATTTCGGTTGACCCATGATTGTCAGAAGACCGAGTCTGGGTACGTCGACTCCGACTTCCATTATTGACGAGGCCAAGCACGTGCGGACGTAATTCTTCTCGTCACTGCTGCTCACTTGAAGACGCGAAAGCAGATTGGCGACATCGGAAGAATCCACACGACTTGTTAGCTCCAGAGGATGCCCTGGCCATCTCGCTTTATCCTGAGGAAGCCTTCTGTACTTGGCCATGCCCCTAATGGTGTCAATTACTACAGACTGCAAAAGAGTCAATGTCATACCCAACTCTTTCAGACTATTGAAGAACCACATGGACGTCTTGTAGTAGTCGGCATTTTCTGGAGCGCCGGTGTATGAAAAGGGTGCCTGAGTCAAAATAGCCGCCACTTTGCTCGCTGACATTTGTCCATTCTGATACGTTGCAGGATTTAGCCCAATGTAGAGAGTGCCCTTTGCGTCGCCATTGTCATCTTTGAGCACGCTTGAGAAAAATGTCTCGTTTGGCTCTTTGAGGGACTGAGGGAAGAGTGTCACCTGAGAGCGACCGTAGAGCTGCCTAATTTGCTCGCCATATCTTTTTGTTGTTGCCGTGGAGGCCACAATTTTCGGGCGAATCACTTTGTCATCAACCACATAAGTGCAAAGTTCATCGATGGCTGGCTCGTAAAGCCCCACCATTGAGCCCAATGGGCCTGAAATAAGGTGCAGCTCGTCTTGCACAAGAAGCCCCGGAGGCAGCCCAACGCGCTCCCCTTTTACGTCTATATTGAAAATTGCTCGCGATAGCGGTTGCCAGGCCAGTTGCGCAAACTTGTCAACAGTTCCGATTACAAAAGATGGCTTTTCGTCGTAGACATCATCATCCACTATCCAAACGGGCAGCGGCTTTTGCTCGGAGGAGAACTCGCAATTGCGATCCGGGCAAACAAACTTTAATGTCGGTGGGCTGCCGTGCTTTTTAAAGCCAATCCAAGTTTTGTGAGAGAAGGAATATCCAAACTCCGCCGAGCACCACGGACACTTGCCAAGGACAAAGGGGTTCTTTTCTCCCTCCTTTTGGTTCGGGTGCTTGCCAAGTTGGTCAACGACGTCGGCCCTCCTATTCTTGGTAGTGGAACCTCCCACCCACACACCAATTGAAATTGGCTTTACTCCTAAGGACATTTTCTCTGTTCGCCTTAGATACTCCAGAGCAGTTATTAGTCCGGCACTCCTCTCAAACTGCTGAACGGTGAGTAGTCTGAGCGTGTAACGCATGATTACATCAACTCCGAAATGATCCTGGTTCTTCAGTCTTCTGAACGAAATCAGAATTGCGGCAGCCCCGAGATATGCCTCTGTTTTTCCCCCTCCTGTCGGGAAGTAGATCAGATCAACCTCTTCCCTAGAGGCGTCAGTTTCATCAATAAGCCCGGGCAACGTCATTAGTAGAAATGCGATTTGGAACGGTCGCCAAATTCCAAGATTGCCAGATACATCCTCGGCTGCATCAAATTTCAATTGTCCTTTGTCGCGGCTGAACTTTCGAAGCTCTCGCTTTCCATTGATCTGCTGTAGATACATGGCGTGATTTGCTATTCGAAAGGACTCAAGGACATCGGGATCTTTTTGATCCATCAGCAAATCAAGACCTGCTTGCATCCTGTCTCTTATTTGAGCTGACTTCTTTCCCATTCGATCCAGCGGTGCCTGAAACTTCGAGTTATCTCCAGAGTCGAGGCCCTTATTCGATTGGATCCAATTCGTGTAACCATCTATAAGCTCTTGAAGCTCACTCTTCAAAACAGCTTTTGATGCAGTCGCCATTTGCATCATCGAGATTTTCTTGCCGTCAACCTCTGTGGTGAGCACCTTGCCAAAATACTCGGGTATTGCAGCTGACCTAATTTCCTTAATCTGCCCATCAACCACAGCCCAGTCCACCGCTGTTCCGTGGCCAATTGCTGGATTCCTGATCTTTCGATAGAGATATCCGACCTCTTGTTCTTCTTCACTCCTAGAAAGAACGTTTTCTGATTGGTCTACGTCGTCAAAAACATCATCATTCTGAATGGATACTGAAAGCTTGGATTGAAATAGATCTTGGGAAGTTGAAGTTCCCTTATGAACTGCGACGAAGGTTATGGCTCTCAATGGTTCTTCGACTGAGTTCTTGAAAGTTGTGTCTCTCCACCTGATTTGGATCTTCAACAAACCAGACAGCTCCTGATCACCCAAAAGCACCTCATGAAGCTTTTCCCCAGGCTGCAGGTCACTCCACTTGACCACTGCCTCCCCCTCCAATCGCTTCAAACGCCACCATGTTGTGGGTGCATAAGATTCGAATTGAACCTTTAGCGATGAATAAACTGAGCAAGAAAAGTGGATTTTGAAAGTCGGCTCAGCAGAACTGGAGATTTGGGCTGTGAACCCTAAAGCTGAAGGGTGCTGCTTTTGGCTTTGGTCCAGCGCGAAGTCAGCATCATCATCCACACCCCCTTGGATTTGGGGATCCTTGACTTCAACGTTCGGCTCCAAATACGGCTCCGGTCCGTCGCCTTCCAGCACGACTTCCTCCGGCTGTTTTGAGAAGTCCCTGGATGGTGCGTGAAGAACCCCGGTACCGAACTGAAGTTCAGGACGAATTCCCTGCAATATTGATTCACCTGTGGTTGGATCAAAGTACTTAATGCCTTGTGCATCCTTGGGAAAGTGGATTATGTCGTCGACTCCAGGAGCAGGCAGTTCGATTGCCTCGGGGTCTTTGCCCTGAGGGCCCCACACTTCGCCGACGAGGTAGTCTCTTACCGCTTCTCTTGCCGTCTTTTCCATGGCGTCTACGCCCCTACCTGTAGGACTTTGAGTCTTTGGTTGGTAACAAGGTAAGCGAACTTGGATGTAGCTCTCGTTGCAGCTTGGTAAAAAGTATCCGAAATGCTTACCTGAGACTCTGGAAAATCAACGAGAACTACCGCTAAAGCCTCAAGGCCCTTGAACTTGTGAATACTTCCGAACCGAACACGGCCGGAATTTATAAAGTCGATTTTGGAGAACTTAATGTCGCACTTATCTGTCAGCTCCTCAAGCTTCTTTACGTTCCCGCTAAGGACCACGATGTCGTTTGGTGAATAAACTTTGGTCAGCCCGTCAAGCACCCTATTCAAAGTGCGCGGGTAATCCGAGACAGAATCTAATTGATAGGGGTCGACAAGTTCGCCCTTGTCTGAGCGCCTAAACCCGGAATATCCGGGATCCAGGTCAAGGAAGTACTTAATAAAATCCCCTAGGGATTGGGTATTTCTGCAATTCACGCGCAGCTCGCTTGACTGAAAGTGTTCGTCCAGGTAGAGCTTGAAGTTTGCCATCGCCTCAGATCCATCAAGATAAATAGCTTGATGTCTGAAGTCACCGAACACCCGAACCTTTGAACCTGAAAACCCCGAATTAAGAATTAGATCTAAAAACTCCAGGTAATCAATTGTTCCAACATCTTGAGCCTCGTCGATTATGAGGGTGTCAAACTTCTGAACCTCTATTCCCTCGAGCAAGGCTTCGGTAGCAATTCGCGGAAGATCCTTCGACCACCAGGTATCTATTTGGCTCGAGGGGTTTTCATTTGATGCCACCTCAAGAAGCAACGAATGAATAGTCTTTACTGTCACCCGGGGGAACTCGGCGAGCTCCTTTGAAAGCTGATTCGCCAGCATTTTGTTGAAACAAATTAGGAGCGCTTGTTCTCCTCGCAGATGAGCCTCTTTAGCTTCCTGAATAGCTAAATAGGTTTTCCCTGTTCCTGCCATTCCGGACACTATCAACTGAGGCTGGTCCTTAAGTAGTTCAAGTGTCGCTAACTGCTCGTTGGTCGCTGTATTTACTGCCCTGGCAATCTCAAGTTTCCGATCCTTTGGAGGTTGGTGAATACTGAAACTGGGCGTCAAAGTCTCGGCGACTTGGTTCAATAGTGAGGCATCGGCTACCGGTGATGGAAAGTACCTGGTCTTATCAAGTCGCTGCCTGCCCTGTTGGAAGATTCTCTTTATGGATTCGACTGGGTCGCCCTTGAGATCTTCGGCACCCAGTGTGCTGCCCGAATCCCATTCAATCGATTCAGGCAAGTGCTTAATCGAACAATTGGTGAACCAGACTGCGTGAAGAATCGGCAACGAGGAAGTGTCGAAATCTCTATTCTCAAGGTATTTCTTGATGCTAAACGACGCATCACTAGCTTGCCTATAAGGGTCTTTCGAGGGCTTACCACCAAGCAGCCAGTTGCCATTTTTCAGCTCGACTTTGGAGTGGTGCTTTACTTCAATCACAAGTAGCCCATGTGACGGAGCAAGGATCACAAAGTCTGCCTCCCCTTGGACTCGAGATTGGTGATGGAGGATATCCAGTGAATGTAAAGCGATCCAATTAGGAGCATTCGTCGATGAGGTGAGTTTCTCGAAGAGTGTTAACTCCCCAGGAGACGTGTTTACCTGAGGATCAAAGTTACTGGGTCGCATTTTTACCATTAGTGGTTGACCACCCTTCTAACTTGGCTAGCGGGAACTTGGTATGTCTCTTGAGAAATAGAACTGACTTTTCCAATCCGGTAAACAACGTCACCGAACTCTTCTAGCAAAACATCCAGAGTCTCTCCCGCCTGAAGGTCCGCCCAATTTTCTGCACTGAGGGCATTGCAGACTAGATCTCTTGCTGTCTTCGCGACCTGATTCAATTCCCCCCGAAATGTGGAAGTGAGACTCATCACTTTCTTTATACGATCTTCGTCTATTGAAAGAGCGTCTAGAAGAGCCCTAAAGTCATTGTTCGCTCTTGGTCTTGTGAACTTTTCGTTGATGAGCCAATCGGCCAGGTGAGACGCTGTTTTCACTCCATGGCCTGTGAGAATGCGCACTGAGCCTTGCGTGCCATGAAGTCCTACAAAGTCTTTGAGTATTTGTATCCAGTGCTTTCGACTCGCATCAAACTCTGCGTAAGCGTCTCCCATTTCGACTTTAGCCGCATTCCAGAGGAAGTCTTGCTCACCCTGCTCGACTAGGGCGAACACAATCGCCCCTGGTCCAGACAGTGGCCAGTTTGTTAGATCCTCTCTGACTCTTCCACTCACAGAATCAAAAACCAGCGTGCTAATTCTTGAGGCGCTTACTTCCACTGGTATTACCTCAGATTCACCTATCCGGAGCAAGATGCACTTTTCGCTACCTGTCGTCCCGAGACTCTCCAGTTCCAGCTCGTGTTCAGCCGATCTTGCAGCGACTCGGCTCGCTACCTGCTCAATTTCAACTGACCATTCACTGGGCTGAGATATCTGCACATGCCTAAAACTTGGGAGATTGATGGTGGGCTTCAGAGGCCCAAAAAGCTTTGTTTCCAGGGCTTGCCTGCTCAAAGAGGAGGGCCAAGGGATCCAGCAGTCAACTTTCGATGAAAGACCGGCCGTGAAAATCAACCTGGCTTGAGAATCAGTTACTTCTAAAGGGTTCCCAAGAAAAACGAGCGCATCGAACTGCCTTGGTTGTATTCGAGTCAAAATCCCAACTGCGGGCACTGAAGTCCAAGTCTCAGCGCGATCTGAGGCAGATACGAACTCACTCAGGTCGTTGGCCCATCGCGATGCTTCTGTTACAAGAAGAATTCTGGCGCCTAACCCGGCAACCTCCTCAGCCAGAGCCCTCCATGGGGGCTCTTGAGATGACAGCTTTTCCAGCTCAAACAGGTACTTCGCCAATATGCCCTTTTCCTCCGGTCCAAGAAAAACTTCATTGAGCTTTATCTGGCGATTGGTGTCGCCTAAGCATTCCAACAGGAAATCTGCTCCAGATGGTGAAAAAAAGTATGGCAGGCGCACGAATTGATAGCCCCGGGAAATGCTTCTCCGCAAGTCGCTCAGGTGGTCACCGTCGATCCAGTCGCTCTTAAAAATATGCAGTGCGGCAAGTAGGGCTTGTGACTGAGGATCGCTTACAAGTCCATGTAGAGATACTCCGTCTTTCACCTGAAAATTTTGATTTCTTTGGTTAGTCACATCTACTGCGTTCATTTCTAAAACCACATCTCTGCGAATAGCCCGGAATTACTATCGATCTCTAATATCCCAGAATCATTTTGGGGCCTTTCCAGGTGCATGGCCTCGCCTCCTATGGCTGAAATCGAATCTGAAAGCCTCTCGTGATTCCCGCTGTCAATGATGCAAATTTTGGTTTTGTGCCTAAGGAGGGAGTTGCCGACTAGATTCGCAACTGCGGCATTTCCGTCTAGGATCACGAACTGAAATGGTTCTATTAGGGAAGAGATCTCATCCTCAAGTTTCTGGAAGCTTGTTAGCGTCTCAAAAGCATTAACGAAGTGGGTGTACTGGTCTTCGGTCAGCCGATCTAATCGAGAAAGTTTCATAATGTTCATACTTGGAACCTGCAAATACTGGTCCACGAGGAGATGATCTTTGATCACCAGGCTCGCCTCCTGTTCAAATTGTGTCAGGTAGGTGAAAGTGCACGCTGTAGGCCGTTGTTGGGAAAAAAAGGAGCCCCATCTCTCAAGATTTATCCCGTCAGCGGGCGCCTCTTGGGTTTCTTGCCCTTTTGGAGTTTCGGGTGGCATGGCAAAGACTTGAGCCAGATTGTTAGTGAGTGAAATTTTTTTGTCAGGTTTCGACCCTAGGTCAAGCGTTATGCTCGGAAATCTTGCACCTGCCTTCACTGGTGAAAAGGAAACCAGTGTTCCTGTAACGATCCGACGGCTCTTGGTGACGCTTTTTTTGTCTCCCTGTTGCCACTGAAAGCGAACTTGGAGCAGGGAGCCAGTTTCAAGGCCGCTTATGCTCTCAAGAGGAACCCTGGTTTCTTGATCCGCAAGAGCAAAGATCGCTTGAGCGCTGAAGCCGATATTCAGAGCCGATGCAACGAACGACCTGCTGGGGGCTTGGATTGCTACTAGCTTGGGAAGCGGCTCAGACTTCGTCTGCAGGACTAAGAGATTGGATGCGAATCTTCCGTAACTTTCAAACCAAGAGCCAGCTTGTTCGTCGAACACAATTTCGGCCGCTTCGGGCGACAATAACCTAACCATTACTACCCCCATCCCGCCCCGTAGTGGTGACGAGTCTAGGCCCTGTCTTGGACATTTTGCTTTCATGGATGTGATTCATCTTCTTGGCGGCTTTACACTTGAATAGGGAGCGATGTGGCTCCATTCCGCTCAGATAGACCCGCCGCCCAGCTAACCTTTACGGTGCTGGAACCAGCATTGCCCTTCGTTGTAGCCTCAATGCGATCGAAGATCGCCTCCTTCATTACTTCTTCGTGGCCAATGAACCCCAAAGCCCCGCATGTGCTTCGAATCCTGTTTGGCCTGTTCCTTACCTGGTTCAATCGTTCACCGTCAAGGGCACCAAGCCACAACATCGACACAATAGATTTCTCGTGGACACAAATAATCCTTTCCCCGCTACTCAAATTCCTTGAACTTCTTTGCCATGGTCGGGTTATCTCTGGTTAGCCGTTTCACCGAGACATCCTGGGCCTTATTGTTGGCGAGCCTTAGGTTATTCTCGGAGCTCTT
>Ga0136561_1000270_pt1 | contig 18037 bp, 23 predicted proteins | sample AntRauMeHopE1498_FD_104641 | JGI IMG/M metagenome (GOLD analysis project Ga0136561, IMG submission 104641) | Saline lake microbial communities from Rauer Islands, Antarctica - Metagenome Hop E1 #498 | ecosystem: Environmental > Aquatic > Non-marine Saline and Alkaline > Saline | place... | reverse complement strand
GCCGTCCTCCGTTCGAGTCGGAGTAGGCCCGCAAAGAGAAGAAAATTGCTTATCGAAGGCTTCAAATCCTTTTTTAACCTTATAATCCAACGTATCGTGGGAAATAAAGAGTTCTGAAAAGATTACTTTCATAATTTGCTCTTTTTCCTGTGGAGTAGCGAAATCGTAAGCAGGCACAACGTTTTTAATGAGTTCTGAAAGAATTGTTACCTCTTTCATTAATTCACGCATTGCTTCTTCTGAAATAGCCTCTTCTTCGTGCAACGCATCATGCTCACTTTCTAGTTTGGTTTGCTCTTCCATTAAAGACTCAGGAGTATATACACCTGTCTTCAGTAGCGACAACCGATTCGCACGGAGATAAGCCAAGTCATCACGAACACGCTTCTTCTTACGTTCGAGTGTGTTGATTTCCCTGTCTCGCTTACTCTCCAGTAATGCAATTTCGGTCCCCGAGCGGTTATCCATTTGTTCTAGCTGCGCTTCAGTAAAGTGAAGACTGCCGATGAGTCCTTTTACCTTGTCAGCAATGTCAGTAAATTTCCAGCTCTTTGTTTCATTGGTACAACCATCTTTGCAGCGTGAATAGTAATAAAGAATACCTTTCTTTTCGTAGGGTGTGTAAACTCGTTGACAATGTGCACAACGAAACATTCCTCGTAAAGGGTAATCAATTTTTTCGGTGTAGTGAACACTTACCTTCTTTTTATTCAACAGGCCTTGTACTTGGTAAAAAGTCTTAACCGGAACAAGCGCCTCGTGACTAATACTCTCTACCCACTCACCATGTACCCCCTTGACCATGCCGATGTAAAACTTATTCTTTAGAATTTGAGCCATGTAGCCCTGTTTGATTGGACTAGTTACTTTTTCTAGCTTTACATCATCCTCTGATAACATTTCAGCTTTAGTACGTTTACGCCGCATCGGTGGTGCTGTCAGACCGACTTTATTAGCATGTGCCATAAGGTCAGCCAAACTCCAGTCTCCTGTGGCATATAAATCAAATAACTCCTTCACCAGTGGAGCACGTTCTGGGTCAAATGGTTTATGGTCCATATTACCCTCATTCAAATACCCAATCGGTGCTCTATAAGTACACTTGCCTTGTAAACGGCTAGTTTTAGTGCTCAGACTCACCTTTTCACTAGTTACTCGAGAATGATGCTGAGCAAACATACCATCAATGTCTAAGTGCAATTCTCCCGAACTACTTTTGTCATACGTAGTAGACGCAAAACGAATATCGACACCCTTAGTCATCAATTTGCGAACGACAGTATTATCGCCTTTGTTGCGACTAATACGGTCATAGCACAAGCAAACCACACCTTTAATATATCCTTGATTTAACAATTGAACCAAACGTCGAAACTTTGGCCTTTCAATCTGATACTGCACCATTCCATCTTCTGAGATATGCAGGTCGTCGCCCTCCTTAAAGCCTGAGTGGCGTTCAGAAATAGTTCCGTTGGCAGCAAAGCCTTCAATGGTAATCTCTGCAATTTTAAGCTGTTCTGATTCGACCAGGCGTTGGTTTTCCCTCTGCTGAAACTCAATTGAGTTCTTTTGATTATCTGCCTCATCTGTGCTTTTGCGGTTGTAGATTAGATACGCATCACGAAAAACACCGCTTTCGAGTGCCTTGAACAGCTCAGCTTCGGTTTTGTACTTAATCGGATTTGCCATGTGTACTTGTTAGTTTACCATTTTTTAATACCCAGCCCTCTTTCATCATTCGGAGATAAATCGGCTTCAGAATCAATCCTAACTCTTCTAATGATTTGATTGTGAGGTCACATAATTTCTGTTGTGGAGGACAGAATAAATTCCTGTATGCCACTGTAACTCGGTGAGCTAAATCTTGAGTAGTCATACTAGAATTCAATTTGGTCAATCCCTTCTGATAATTCTTTTTGCCCTGGCGCAGAACTCATGGATTCGACTTTCTGACTAATTTTTTCCAATGCTCGATACACAATCGTATTACCCCGACTCACTTCGTCAGATAGTTTTTCCTTCTCGGTGTTTGTGAGCTCTTTGTATTCTTTCATTTCAATATACTCGCTCCTGTGCAAACGTTTTAGCGAACTAGCTAGTGTTTTGTCATCAGGACGACTCACTAACCCAATAGATGCAAAATACTTTCGTGTAAAAAGCTGTTCTGGGTTGTTAGCCATCACTTTGGCAATCCGGTCTTCAAGATGCTCTGAAGCTAGCTTGTCAGGGTCATAAGGGCCGCTGTATTGCAACGTATACGGCATACGGTTGTCATATGGCTTCAGATGCTCAACCTGTACAGTAAAAGGTTCTTGTCGTGGGCGGTCTGCTTTTAGTTTGATTGGCTTAATAAGGAATTGCTGCGCTTGTTTCAGTTCAGTGACACTAATGTAGCCATGGATAGCTGCTCCAATTACCGAAGAACCACGAGCATTGTCGATATTCACATCTGCGTGACCGCCAGCTTGTGATTTTCGGTTGTGGTGAGTGAATAAGACAGTAATGCCTGCACGGGTAATATGTTGCAGAATATCCATGATTGGCTGCATGACATGTGACTCATTTTCGTTCTCATTATGCAGTGCTCGGAGACTATCAAGAATAATGAAGCTGATGCCTAGCTCTTTAGCCTGCTTCAACAAGTCCTTAGCCCACGCAGCGTCAATCTTGCGACCAGTGTCAACAGCGAAGTGTAAATTCTTGTGACTGCAATCTTCTGGGATAGAACTTCGCATCATCGCCCTAACCAAGGGCGCACCATCTTCTTCATTCACAATTAATACCTTCATTTTTCCAGGCACCGCAAATGAACCAAAGACAGGAGTCCCATTGGCGACACAAACAGCAATGTGCATCGCTACTCGTGTCTTTCCGTTGTGAGGAGGTGCTGCCAGCATGTGGAGAGCATTTTTAGTAAACAGGTCCTCGACCATCCACTCAACCTGCAGGTCCATAGCCATCAATTCGTCACCACTAATAATTGTGAACGGTAGCGGCTTGGAAACATCTACATCATCAGCTGCAGTATCTAAAGTCATTTCGGTAGTGCCTGGAACTGGACTAATAACTAGGTTTGTAGCTTTTGTACTACCAACAGAATTGGACAGTGCATAACTAATTGTCTGTGCCCGGTAGTTAGCTCGCTGTTGCGTTTTATCTCGCTGCCCCAGTCCTGATTCGAGCCATAAGGTTTCAATAGCCTCAGCATTATTGTCAGTCCAATGGGCTAGATGTTTTACAAAGGCAGCATCTGCAACAGAGGTATCATTGTTGTATTGTGAAGTATCACCGTCGTATAAAACCTGCAATTCAGTACCATTTAGTGAACCAAACATCTTCTGCTTCACAATTTCCAGGTCCAAATTTGTAGAGCTACCAAAAACTACCTGCTCCGCAGCTTTGGTGACAGGATTCCATGGGTAACCGATGGGTTTCAGTAGAGTTTTGGCCTCTGTAGGATTAATTTCTTGGACGGCATTAGTGTTGTACAAGTTGCCAGTGAAAGTCAGATAACGGCCTGTGGAGTAAATCTCATACGTCTCATTCCGTTTTCCAGTCTCATACATTGGAGCCGTGAGCTTGAACAGCATATGAAGCCCATTACCACTGGGAGAGATTTCGGTATAGGTTGCATTCGATTCCACAAAAGCTTCAACTTCGGGGTCAGTGATACATCCGTCAACTAAACAGTTATCAATATCAACACCCAGGATTGTATCGTTCAAGACTACACCAATACCATCGTAGCTTTCATATTCTTGATGGGCATTATTTACTTCGGCATAAGGAAGCCAGTCGCCTGGTTCGGTGACACTCGCATAACGGTTATTCTGAGTATAAGGAATTTTCTTTCGTTTCTTTTTACCAATGTCTTCTGAGCGCCATAGTACCCACTGTGCTTTGTCTCCTGTAAGGGTAGCTACGGCTCGGTTAACAATTTCTTTGTCTGTAAGTGTGTGAGTCCCTTGTGGGACTTTGTTATTATGCATAGATAAAACAATTAATTAAGTAGTTGAATGCCCGTTTCAGCGGGTATTCTTTTTGTCCCTATTAATTGATTTGTTCCGTGTTTCAACTATGCTGCCTCGTTCTCAAGATATGCTTGGCAACGAGGACACTTCTTCGGATTTGGTACTCGTGGCAGCCATCGGTATTCACACTTAGTACATACCCGAGTAACTAATATAGCTTTTGTTTCCATAACTTACAATTTAATGCCACACCACTACTTGATGTGGTACTACAAATTTACCAGAGTACCAAAAATGAATACGGCTATTTTATGTCTCTGCGCCACTACCGAGTAAGGCCCCTGGAATCAGTATTAATTGAGAACACAGGTGGGGGGGGTTCTGGGTAGCCTGGTAACCCTCCCCTATAAAGGGGGAGGGATTACCAAGCAGCCATCCAGTTACCCTCTGTGTCTACGTAGGTAAAGGTATAAAACAGCTACCTACCAAGCGGAAACCCATATATTACTGGCTATTTTACAGATGGACCCAAGGGCTGCCTGGTAATAACTACCCTGGCTGCAAGTGACGTCTAGCCACAAGGTTTTACTTCAAAAATAGCCCCAGCAGCGAGCGTAACGGGTATATAGGAACCCAGACTGCAATAGCTACAATCAACCCAACCACCCCCATACCCCACATTCCCGCAGAGGTTCTTATTACTTGAGGGTTGTAGCATATTAAATCATTAAGGCAACTATTCTACGTACTGCGATACATCCAGTACTGCCATAACAAAACACTATGAAGAAAGTAAGCGAAGTACTAGAACCAAAGATAACCACTGGATACATGGGGTCCAAGGCTACCTATGAGGACGTGAAGAGCCAGCTCCTAGAACGCTTCGGACCTAAGGTAGCAAAGGGATACAAACCAAGTGGGAACTGTGCCACATACAGGACATGGTCAGAGGCAGGATTTACCGTAAAGAAGGGAGAGAAGGCATTACGGTCTGTCACATTTATAGAAAAGGAAGACGAGGAGACAGGTGAAATGAAGAGAATTAGACGCACGGTAAATCTGTTTCATCGGTGTCAGGTTGAGTTAGCAGAACCAGTAACTAAACAAACTGTATGACCCAAAAAATGAGCGTAGTGAGTGAACGCAGGTCCAAAGACGAGCCGTGCATCCGTATCGCAGATAAACGTCTAGCAATGGCAGGATTCGCCTTAGGAGACCTTATATCGGTAACCATCAAACCAAAGACCGTCATTATCAAAAGAATGAATAAACTAAATTAGACTATGAACACAGCAACAGCATCACGTTTTAGTAGTATGCAAACAGCACAACCAACTAAACATCCAATCCGTGAAGAGATTGAGAAACATTTGGGTGTATATGACATTACCGCTACGTTTGAAGAGGATATGCAGACTTCTTCAGTATTTAACCATCCAGGACTCATTGCCTATTTATGCACTCTGAAGATTGGTGAGAGAGTTATAGGGCAAGGGCGTGGAATTTCGATTTTGTCATCCAGTAACCGATACATTGCAAACTCTACAAAATTTGCCTTTTCGAGCGCATTAACCGATGCCTGTGTCCGAGCGGGAAAGTTCCCAAATGCCTTTAGTAACGATGAAGTTGGTCCTGTGCCGAGCTTTGGGATGAACAGTGACAGTTATTCTGCCGCTACGTACCAAGCATCAGATAAACAAAAAGACTTTCTGCGTGGACTAATTGATAGCAAAGTGGATGATGAGGACGAGAAGAATGAAATGTTGAGCAACCTGGATACAATGAGCAAACAAGATGCGAGTGAGATGATACAACAGTTGAAGAGCTAGCAATTAAGCCGTGTGTCCTTAGGTGGCATGCGGCTTTTTTTGTTATACTTACCCTACATGGAACACAAAACATCACACGACAGCGAAGTACCTGCACACGGACAGCAAGTAATAACCGCATGTGCACTTATTCATAAGAACTTTGACGGGATTGAAAAGATATTTCTACCCAAGCGGGCAGATACTAAAAAGTTTCTACCAAGCGTCTATGAAATCCCAGGTGGTCATATTGATTTTGATGAAGACATTGTTGTTGGTCTCAAGCGTGAAATCAAAGAAGAATTTGAAGTTGATATTAGCGTTGGCGACCCCTTCGCTTCATTCACTTACACCAACCACGTAAAGGGCTCCCATTCTGTTGAAGTCATCTACTTTGCAACCTTCACGTCTGCCATAGAAGACATAGTCATTCACTCTGAAGACCATTCAGAATACGGATGGCTTGCCGAAGACGAACTTGAAAAGGTAATGACGGAGAACAAACGAGGTGACGACCCTGAAATTCAAGCACTACAGAAAGCGTTTGAACTACTGCGTGGTGAGAAACTTAACTTTGGATGATATGTCTGAAAAAGAAATCTTTGAACACTTATTTACTATTGCACCACAGTCAAAAGATACAGATGGTGTGGTGACATCATGCCTGGTCAGGGATGATGAAATTATTGCTGACGCTGTTAGTGCTGGTGTTGAGCATGCGGAATATATGCTTTTGCAAAAGCTGACTGCCGAAGGTATTGAAATACTACCTACTGATACCATATATGTGACCCTACAGCCCTGTGACCGTCGTTCAGCGGGTCCTGGCGAGCTACTTGGTGACTGCACTACAAACGTAACAAAAGCTGGAATCAAGAACGTAGTTTATTCAGCCACCTACCCTAAATCTGAAAAATCATTGGAACGCTTTGCTGGAGCAGGTATTTCAGTCAGACAGTGTGATGACATGGATATTATCAAGCGTTCAGTAGAACTGTTCAATTCAACAAACCAGGACCAGGCCAAACATATTCCCTATCCCAACTAAACAACACCTTCATCTTTACTTATCTTCCTGTACGGATGCCAATTGAATCTACCAAATGCAATATATTGGTAGATAATTCTTGCGATTTGTAAGAGCAAATACCACCCAACCAGCGTTACGAAGAAACCAATAATTGCAGCCCACAACTGGTAGTAATCGTTGTCTTCTCCTACTTTTTCAAATGTATAATTTGTCCGATATGTTTCTGGGACAGAATTTTTAAACTCAAAATACTCTTGATTTGCAACCACTGTATTGCCGCCAGGTTTGGAAGCCTCTACATAAGCGTTTATATGAAATTGTATTTGGTCGTAGTACGTACAGTAAAATCTTGCTGTTTCTTCTGCGCCTATACGATAATCACGGGAGTTTAAATTTGTATCATCAAACGAATACGGGACCCCTTTGGTTTCCCCCTGTAGTACTACCACTTCATTATTAGCGTCACATCTGACCTGATATACAGAATTGTTCATGCTGGTCCATATACTTTCATCAAAGAAGTACGCTACTGTAAATAGCAATGGTACGTGAAGAAGTACATAGATTACAATAAAGAGGCGGTGTGTCATTACTATATTTTATAGCACATTTTTTAATTAGAAAACTGACATTAACGCTGCCCCTCCCACTCAGCATAGAATTGCTCAAGGTATTGCTCCATAAATACATGTCGCCCTTCCGCCATAGCTTTTCCTGAGTCTGTATTCATAAGACCCTTTAATAGCAGTAGTTTTTCATAGAAGTGATTAAGTGTTGGGGCGGTGCTATTTTTGTATTCTTCTTTAGTCATTTCTAAGTTTGGTTTGTTGGTTGGGTCATATAACGCACGGCCTTTATGTCCGCCGTAGTTAAAGGTCCGAGCAATACCAATGGCTCCAATTGCATCCAAGCGGTCAGCATCTTGCACTACCGCCAATTCTGGCGACATCCACTGCTGCCCTTCGATAGCACCCTTGAATGATATGTGTCGCACGATGTTTTCAACGTGTTCTATTAACTCTTCTGGCAGCTGTTGTGATTCTAAGTGTGTTCGAGCTGTCTTGGGACCAATCTCTTCGTCACCATCATGAAACTTTGAATCAGCAATATCGTGAAGTAGTGCACCCAACTCAACAACCAGAGTATCGACATTGCTTTCTTTTTTAGCTATGTGCTGGGCATTCTTCCAGACTCTATAAATGTGCCACCAGTCATGACCACCTTCTGCTTCTGCCAGAGTTACCTTTACAAATTCTACTGTTGTATCAATGATTGCTTGGTTGTCCATATAAAACGCATTGTAGCATTCTTCGATGATTAGGGCGGATTTTGTTATACTGCATGAATGGAAAAGCAAATCAAACTAAAAACCAAAGACAAACACACTATCTACGGTACCCTAACTACCCTTACTAAACCATCAGATACACTTACTATTGTCATTCATGGTCTCACTGGCCACCCCAATGAACACTGCTTCTATAACGCTGCTAAGCAATTCCCAAAAAAAGGAGTTGATGTATTTCGTTTTTCTCTCTATACCTGGTTGGCTGGTGGACGGAAACTCTCGAACTGCACCATCACAACCCACAGTGAGGACTTAAACAAGGTGGTGCAACACTTCCGCAAAAAGTACCGACACATCACAGTCATTGGTCACAGTCTCGGTAGCCCCACTATCTTAAAGTCTGATACAAGCAAAGTGGATGCGGTAGTACTTTGGGACCCGTCGTACCTTACTAACCACAGTGAAGATTTACCCCGAAAAGCGACACTAGATGGTAAGAAAATCCGCCTGGATGAGGGTGGCGTGGATTGTGTCTTGAATCCAGCAATGGTTGAGGAGTGGAAATGGTTTAACGGTGACAATGAGCTTGAACTAGTAGCTAATGTTGGGAAGCCATTGAAGATTATTGCTGCTCAGAAAGGAATATTGGTACCAGGTAGCAAGAAGTATCTTAAGGCAGCAACTGGACCAAAAGACCTCACAATAGTCCCTGGTGCTACCCACTGCTTTGATGAAGAAGGTACTGAGGAAATATTACTTAGTGAGACATTACAATGGATTAAGAAATATAGTAAATAATATGGATACAAAACAAATACCAGAACAAGACGGTCACACAGTCAGCTATTCTGTCCACGGTAACCCTAATGGTCCAGCTATTATTAGCTTTCATGGTGGTCCGGGGTCAAAGAGTAAGCCGTATCACGCAGAACGGTTTGATTTAACAAAGTACCGAGTTATCCTGTTTGACCAACGAGGTTGTGGAGCCAGTACACCAATGGGAGAGCTGGAAAACAATACTACCGACCACTTACTCAACGATGCCGAACGAATCCGTGAAGCATTGGATATTGAGTCATGGTTCGTATCTGGTGGTTCATGGGGTTCTACACTCTCACTACTCTACGCAATCAAATATCCAGAACGCACAAAGGGTCTACTCATTGCTGCTATTTTCTTAGGTGACCGTGAGTCAATCAACTGGTCGTTTGGTAAGGGTGGTGCTGCTACCATTATGCCTGATGTATGGGAAAAACGGATGCAATTCTTCGATAAGTTTAATATAAAAGTTGCTACTCAAAACGAGGACACTCTACGAGCATTAGATGAAGCCGACCTTGATACTCAAAGGGAAATCACTGCTGGAGTGTTTAACTGGGAAGGTAACCTGTTTACACCCCATTCCTCTGTCTCGTACACAGGCCCATCTGATATTGAAGCGAAAGACATCGCTTCAGCCAAAATATTCCTTCACTACGACAAGAATCATGAGTTTATTGCTGACAATTACATCCTAGACAATGCAGATAAGATTGCTGATATGCCAACAGTGATGGTACACGGACGCTACGATATTCTATGTCCAATGAATAAAGCAAAGATGCTAGCTGACAAGCTGAATAATTGCGAGTTTGTTGTTGCTACTTCCAGTGGACACAAGCTAACTCCTGAGGGTGAAACTATCCAGCATATGGCATATGACGGGTTTTTAGCAGATTACGCAAACTAACGTATGGAAAACATACAAACATTTCTTGTAGACCTAGACGGTGTCATTGTGCACCGTGCGGATTTTTTTAGTAGCCGTGCAAAAGAGCTATACCCAAACGCTAATCACGAAGCAATTATGCAGTTCTTTGTTGGTGGTGCGTATAAACAAACAGCTTTAGGACACACAGACTTAGTTATTGCCCTAGAGGAAGTGCTTCCAAGCTGGGGTGTAGATGTTAGCGTCCAAGCAATTCTTGACACCTGGTTCTCTGGTGAAAATACCGTTGATGAAGTGGTCCTCAATCGGATTCAGGAATTACGAGCGGCAGGAGTGAAATGTGTTATCGCAACTGACCACTCTACCTACCGAAAGAACGATGTGTGGGAGAACCTGGGAATGAAAAACTACTTTGATGACATCGTTGCTTCAGCGGATATGGGAGCAACCAAAGAGGACGTAGAGTTCTACCAATACGCAATGGAGAAACTTGGCGTAACCGACCCGGCAACACTGCTCTTTACCGATGATGACCCAGAGAACACCAAAGTCGCTGAGTCGCTTGGTATCAGGGCTGTTACTTTTACAGGGATAGAGTCATTACAAGATATTCTATGACCAAACAACAAGCCATCAATACCATCTGGGAATACATGCACCTGCACCACGCGCTTAAAAAAGCTGATGCAATTATCGTACTGGGAAACCGAGACATCAGAGTAGGGGCACACGCAGCTCAGTTGTGGCTGGATGGTTGGGCGCCATATTTGGTTTGTTCTGGGTCAGGCAATATACACAATGATAAACCAGGGCGTGAGCAGTTCGTTGGCAGCACCGAGGCAGAAGTATTTGCCGCAAAAGCCATCTCTATGGGCGTGCCAGAATCAGCCATCATAGTGGAAAATCAATCACAGAATACTGGCCAAAACTACGAGTTCGCTCTACAACGACTACAAGAAAAAGGTGTTAATGTGCAGACCTTGATTGCGGTCCAAAAGCCATACATGGAACGTCGCACCTACGCTACAGGCAAAATCTGGCTACCTGACATCAACCTCATTGTTACCTCACCACCTATTAGCCTGGCAGACTACCCCAACGAATCAAACAGTGTTGGTGAGCACTGGATACATGCACTAGTAGGTGACCTGCAGCGAATCAAAGAGTATCCGAAGAAAGGCTTTCAGATTGAACAAGAGATGCCTGATGAGGTCTGGGAGGCGTTTGAGTATTTGGTGGCAGAAGGGTATACAAATAGGCTAATAGTTTAACGTATGCACGGCATTAACTTTAAACACAACGTACCTGGTGAAGGATTCCATATCACTGATTATCCAGACGCCGCTCATCTTGGAGCTCTATCAGGAGACAAGGCTCAACTTGTCGCTGATTATGCTTTGCACAGATTAGATTTAACGAATGCAAAACAATGCCTGGAACAAACTACTAATTCGAATCTAGACTACTTCACTCAAAGCACCTTCTGGCGAATGGCAATCATCAATTACTACCGTTGTTTTAAAGGCAACAACGCACGTCCGACAAATTTAATTATTACAGATTATATTACTGAGCCAGACGGGATTGAGGCTCATAAATATTTTTTACTACTTCGTGACAAAAATGTTGCCCACGACGATAATGCACTATCACAATGTCTGCCAGGTGTCATAGTTAACAAAGCTGACGCTCCCCATAAAATTGAAAAAATTATTACTTTCACAGTGGCAGCTGAGGTCTACACTGAAGGTAACATTCACAACCTGAATAGATTGATTCAAGAAGCATTGCAACACGTATCCGTTCAGTATGACCAGGCTTGTGATGAACTGACTAATCAGATGGAAAAATTGCCGCATACTGAACTATTAAATCTGCCTGCACTAGAATACAAAAAGCCGACCGAGGATAATCATGTCGCCAAAAGTCGACCACGACACCGTACTAACGACACGAAGTAATTCGTATTATTTGTCCACCACTTTAGAACCATTTTCATTATTAAGGAGCCTTTTGCTACCCAAAAACTGTTGCCAACAATCGAAACACTCTTTGGCTAAATCATACGCATCATATTTTTGTTCACCATGGACAATATCCCACCTGTATTTAGCACCTCGTGCATATGCTCGGTCTACTTTTTCCTGAACAGCACACTCTATTGACCCAGCTACTGACATGCTAAATCTAGCCGTACCAACTGTAGCAGTCACATGCTGATGCTTGATAGCAGCTTCCGAATCCTGTGCACTTTGTTTACCTCGCTTATTCCTCTCAAGGTGTTTGTGATTATTAATAAAATCTGCACAAATAATAAAGCACGACTGTCTGTACAAATCCATAACTTCATCCTTTAAATCTTTCCTGCTGTTCACTACCCAATCCCTTAAGTGTTGAATGTTCATGAAATACACGTACACAATATCGAGTAGTTCTTTGTGCGATTCGTCTTTGTAGTAACCATGCTTTACCAATAAAAGCTTTTCATACCACCGACCTACACGCTCCCACTGCTCTAAATACTCCTTCCCCTTGAAATCTGGGTACAAACTCTCCATAATTACATTTTGCTAAGCCACATACTCAGCCGCTTTTTCACCTCCTCCAAATCCTCTTTAGTCCGATACGTGTGCGGTGCACCCTCTACAATTTCAAATACTTTGTTGTCATGCGGAATAGCATCGAAGAGCTGTTGCACATGGTCTGGCGGACATGAACCATCTTCGGTCCCAGTAAGTAAAAATACTGGCATAGTTAGTTTGTCTGCGTTAGGTAGCAAGTCATGATTCATCCATTCTTCGTGCACAGCAAACGGTGACCGCTTAATGAGTCCTGGTGCACTAGCACTTTCTCTGAGCATCACACCTTCCTCTTCCCATTTAGCAATCATGCCTGGCTCTCTCCGTTCTTTTGATTCAGTCGTCAGTGCTCCTGATACTACTGGAGCAATCGGTGCTATTAAAGCAACATCCTCAGGATGGTCCTGTGCATACCTGGCGGTAGCGTAGCCGCCCATTGAGTGACCAGATACTGCCATAGGTCCCACGAACCACTCTTGTTGCTGTACCCACTTGCACACATCTTCCATGTCTTCGTAGTGGAGGCCAAGGCGAGAATCAGCAAAGTCACCGTCACTTTCGTTGTATGAATTAGTGGCATCAAAGTTAAATACCTGCCAGCCGTTATCGGTAAAGGCTTCCTGGATAGCGACCATGTGGTCCTGCTCTTTCTTGCCTGACCAGCCGTGCTCTAGTACACACGTACCTTTTATCTCCCCTTCTGGCTTAGCGAGTATACCGACGATGTTCTGTCCTTTGCGGTTTTGTAGAGTAAGTTTCTGCATATCTATCAGTATAACAAAAAACTACCACACGGGTGTGTAGCAGTTGGGTGATGTGAGGGCGACCAAATGCCGCCCTCTATAGAACTTTTAGGTTTCGCCGGCATGAAGATGCTGAGCTGCGCCGGTCTTGTGAACCAGGGACGCTTCAGACTCCTTCATGAGCGCCAAACGCAGCTCAAGAACCATCTGCTCGGCAGTGATTTGATTGCGAGCAAACAAGCGAACTGTGTCCGTGGTGGCTTTTACTGCGCTGTGTGACATGACACCTTCTGCCCAGCCAGTTTGTTCAGCCGAGCTTCCGTGCATCTTGGACCAGCAATTTTGACCCTGCCACTCGCCGTAGATACCTGCGACCAGTGCAATGGCCGCCATACAGACCAGCTGCTCGTGGATGCCTTCAGCTTGCTCATTGATGTGGTCGATTTCCATTGTGACCATTGAGCGAGGCAGAGGCGCTTTGTTGAACCGTGTCACCGAGTAACTCGGGTCGTAGATGTACTGTCCGGCCGGCAGTGCATTGATGACACTGTTGACCTGGACGTCGATTTCACCCTCTTCGCTTACAGCGTTCACGTGCATGCAGCCAGCCGCAACGGCGGCCAGAAGACATTCGAACTCCCGGTAATCTTCATGATGGAAGAAACCGGCCTCAGCAGATACGTTGATACGCATTTAGTCCTCTCTTTCTATATTGTATTGGAAAGGTATTCATCTACTAAATTACTACGATTTATTGACAAAGTCAATATTCGTGCTACTGTTTAAATGAATAGCTTGTCCTTCAATCACAAGAGGTATACACGATGGCAGATAATGCATTTGCAGCTCTCTTTCAAAAAGCGCTAGACACCGAGGCAAGTATCTTGTTTCTACGGCGCTCAAACGGTGAGTGGTGGCTCCCTGGTGGACAGATTACACCCACAGACACTTCCCCCAGCCAAGCGGTTCACAGAATAGTCGCCGCACAACTGACTTTCTCAAACTGGCACCCAGGCGGCATTGGCAGATGGAAATTGTCTCTAGAAGCAGGTGGTCATACTGTCCACTTGTTTGAGGGGTACCTGACACACCCGTCGAGGTTGAAAATTCGAGATTCAACATCTGGGCTTACTCAAGAGCTGGCTTTCTTTACCAGACACCAGATTCGAACACATCTCTACCAAGACGGCGACATGCCGTGGGGCCAAGCCAAAATGGCTGTCTACTGCTTGTATGACATGTACAAGCATGACAGACGGGCAGATGGTGACTTACTGAAAGACGACCTCGGTGAGCTCCATGGTTCGACCTGGAACCGTCCCAGATAAACATCACAACAGACCGTCACACGACTCCAAAAAGGGCGTCCTGTGGCGGCCTTTTCTTTATATACTGCTATACTTTTTAAACCTATGGCTTCCCTTCTTAAACAAAACTACAAAGACATCCTTCTATTTGTATGCATCTTCGGCTTTGCTTCACTAATCCCAACCCAAATCATCACCATGGAGCGTTATGGCTGGGTGATTGTGTTCTATTCTGTGATAGCAGCTCTATTGCTCTACACTTTTTACCCAACATACAAAACACTTTTTCAGAATACTCGTTGGTATGAACTCGTCGGACTAGTAGCTTTTTCTCTAGCATTCCATGGTTTAGTATCATATTTCATCATCACCTACGTCGGGCGCCCTAACTGGCCGTTTAGTGACCACGGTGCGTCTTTTCTACTCATGAATAATTACTACGTCTGGGCCAAGCCACTGGATGTATTAATTCAACAACTCCTTATCATATGGTTGACGACCAAGCTCTACGGCAACGGGCTGAGTCTTAAACAAATTATCACCTTCTTCTTGATGGCTTTTGGTTCAATCCATATCTTTCAAGTACTAAAGACAGACTGGGTGATTGGCTTAGTATTTACCGCAGGAGCCCTTGTTTCCTCAGTACTCTATCCATACCTATTGCTGAGAACTCGAAATGGATATATTTATAACTACATGATTCATCTTGGGTTGTATAACATCGCTGCGTTGGTAGCATGGCTACTGTATTAAGAACTATTGAATAAGTTGTTTTTTTGTGGCATTGTGCACACCAGCTGTTCATGAACAACACGGAGGTAAAGTGAATGGAACTCAAAGTCGTAGCTTTCTTAGACGAAAAAAATACCTGCTTGGATGGAGACGGCAACCCTGTTTCCTTCGTCTACCCCTGTGCAGGCTTCAAAGAAGACCCAGAGAGTGCTGAGTCTATCAGCACAGTTGAAATATACTTGGCTGCTGAGAAATATGGCGGCAAAGTGCTCGACTATAAGGTTGACGCAAGTGATAATCTGCTCGCAGCTATCACCGAGTTTAGCAATCACCACGACGGAAAAGAAACAGGTCTTGACTGCTACGGTTTCGTTAATCTAATTGGCGGAAAACCAAATCATGCGTACCGAGACTGTGTTCAACACTGGCAACGAGAGGATGTTAGTCTTCACGACATCCAGCCTGGTGACATCGTCTGCTTTGGCAACAGTGACGGGTTCTTTGCCCATGCAGCGATATGTATCGAAAGTGACGTATTTTTGTCTGTGTACGGGATTGACTGTGACATACAGTTTGCACCTTTTGCTGAGATGCAGAAACACTATGATTTGAAGCCAGAAGCAATGCGACTCACCTAGAACATAAGCCCTTCAACCATACTACCTGAGGAGGTACATATGAAAACGAAAACCATCTGGAAGTTCCCACTTGAGGTAACTGACGAGCAAACTGTGCAGATACCCAACGGCGCTCAACTGCTGTCAGTCCAAACTCAACATGGAACACCATGCCTATGGGCGTTGGTCGACCCTGAGGCGGAAAAGAAGCCCTGTGTCGTTCAAACCTACGGCACTGGTCATCCAGTCACTGACGTTGGTATGTATCTTAGTACATACCAAATGGAAGGTGGTAATCTTGTCTTCCACGTATTTGTGAAGCACTAAAACCGCTCACATGACAAGGCTTAGCCTGACTCATGTTGGGCGGCTTTTCTTTTTATACAACCAACTCTTGCAACATTTCAATACTCGAACGTATGTATTCCCTCTCCTTATAAAGTTCTGAAAGCCACGTTTCTTGCCCGCAAAATACAAAACCTAAAGCGAGTGCTTTGGTTGTTGTTAATTTTGGGAGGTCCACGAGGGATCGAAAAGTTTTTGAGTCACGATTATGAGCAAAGCGAAATAATCTGTCCAAAAGGTATACTGATTGTGTAACAATCGATTCCTCGTGGGCCCGCTCGAGCAAAACACAAAACCGCAGGCGTACCTGCGGTTTTGTGTTTTGCCTTACTCTCCTTCAATCCTAATTGGCTGTGACTTCGCTATGTCCCTTGAGCACAATATCTCCGTCGTCTTGCTCGATTGTATATGCTGGGTCAGAATCTGTGGCGGTTCTGGTGATTTCACTCCCTTTGATTGTTTTAGTTATATCACTGGTGTGAACTGCAGTGATAGTACCAGTACCTGTGCCACTTCCCCAGTCCCACTTTACAGTATCTCCAGTTGTAAATTGTTTACTCATACTAGCCTGATACTTGTTTACCTACCTCCAGGATCTTGCGTTTTTCTTCCGCGTTTGCTTCACCAGCTACTGATGCTGGATCGGTTGGATCAAGTGTCTTAGTATTGGCCTTGGTAAGCAGTTCGTGGATCTCACTTGGGCTGGCCTCTACCTGATTACCATAAGCGATTACTTCAACGGGAATGTGAGTTGGATTAACCAAGCGTTCTTCTACGTGCCCTTTCAGGTGCTCAGGCTCGATCAAGAATACAACCGACGGCGAATGTTGCTTGAGTAGGTCCGAAAGCTCGCCACTGATAGCTTTGAAATAACGCTCTAGGTTACGCTGATCGTCGGTTTCTTTGGCATATCCACTTCCATAAAGTTGCCCATCTCCCCCGCTGCGCATAAAGAATCCTTCGTCATCGCTATAGGTCGGCGGGTGCTCGGCAGTGTAATTTAGAATTTCAAGCTGCCCATCTGCAAGTTTATACACCTTTCCGTGTTCTTTGGCTGACACAACAACCAAGGCGTCTACGGTTGCAATGTCGTAAGTAGTACTCATGTTCATAAGAATATAATTATTACTAACAATATATTTATTCTACTTACTAGAGCTCAGGTGTCAAAAATGTTGTTAAATTACTATTGGACTAACTCAATTAAGGTTTCAGATATGTCGACCATACATGATACGTTACAGTATAAGACCCGAAGGTCCTTCCTCGTAGTAACAGTGACCTTAACGTAGTGCCATTATTAACACGATACGTTTACCTCACCACTTGTTGCACCCCAATCACAATGCACATGATTAGTTCTTGTTCCGTACATCATTATGAAACTAGCTCCAGCAGACCGGCACAGACTTACTACGTCACAACGCCCAGCTCCCCCGCGTGAATTACTTATATCAAGAGCTACACCTGAACTATGTCGAGATCCACCACCACCACGACTACATGGTCTAGCAACTCTACCACCACAGTTAGGGGCGCAGCGATCCCAAAGCGTAGCCTGATAGGCATCAGTCCGATACGAACTGTTGATACTTATATTGATACCGCGCGCCGAGGCTGCACTACGCATATTTATATAACGATTAGCGACACTGGCTATCGCTCTCTGACCCCCTTCTCCAGGTATAGAGACCAGGACGCTTTCATCAACCCCGCAATTTGACGCCGGAGCACCTACAGCTGACAACAAATCTGCTGACTGAAGACCCGCATCTGTTAACGCAGCTTCTTCTTCGATAATTTCGATATCCAAAGTATCTGGATCAGTCGTCGCCTCTGTCTGCTGCATACATTGAATTTGTGACCATGGGCCATAGCCTGTGATCTGCCCATTTGTACCATTTGTAAT
>Ga0136561_1000258_pt1 | contig 18578 bp, 21 predicted proteins | sample AntRauMeHopE1498_FD_104641 | JGI IMG/M metagenome (GOLD analysis project Ga0136561, IMG submission 104641) | Saline lake microbial communities from Rauer Islands, Antarctica - Metagenome Hop E1 #498 | ecosystem: Environmental > Aquatic > Non-marine Saline and Alkaline > Saline | place... | reverse complement strand
TTGTGCTGCTGTGGCAAATGCGCCTGTTGCTTGTGTAGCTGCTGTTCCTAGACCAAGGTTAGTACGGGATGTTCCTGCATTGGCTACGTCAGAGAGGTTGTTAGAGCCGAGCATGTCACCACCTCCTGGGATAGATTCCCACGCAGCGTCTGTGCCGTCTGTACCAAGGAACTTACCGTTGTTGCCTGTTTGGTCTGGGAGACTTTCACCACTACCGATAGTGCCATCAGCGATAGCGTCTTTAATGAAACGGTAAACAGCTGGTTTGCTTGTACCACCTACTCCGTTACCTGCGCTTTTCTTCTGAACCTCATCCCATAGTTTAGCAAGGTCTTCTTTTAGGTCTTTTACAGCTGATTGTTCTAGTTTATCGTCACCATTAAGTAGCTCTAGTGCATCTCGTACCGCTACGCCGTCTGTGGTGATTTCTGTCTGCACCATTGCCTCGAAGTCTGGAAGCTCAATTAGTTCCATTGCCATCTTTGCAGCTCGTGCAATTTCTTCTTCTGTGACAATCCCGTTATCACCGCTACGGATATTAGCCAGTGCCGCTTGTACCTGTGTCTCAAACTGTGAACCTTTAAGAGCTAACTTGTCGTCCATTCCTGCCATCTTGCTATCAAACCCTGCAATAGCGGTATTTACCGCGTCAGTAAGCATTTTAGTAGCTTCTGTGCGTCCTACAAAGTCTTTACCTTCTACTGGGGATTTTCCGTCAAGCCGCCCGTCTTTAATTGCTTGTTCAATTACTTTCACTTGACTAAGAACAACAACAACCATCTCTGCAAGTTCGTTGGGAGAAACGTCTTTAACCAAGTCTGGGTTTGATAGAGAAAGGTTAAGTTTTCTTAGTGTGTTGGGGTTGATTTTTGGCATGAGGGGATAAGTGCTATTGCATATATTATACCATTATTGTAGGGTGTAGGTATGAATTTAACACAATCGTTACTACTACTTATTGCGTGTATCTTATTTCCACCTCTCTTTGGTATTTTGTTGATAGTTTTTCTTGGTCTTTGTGCTGTCGCTTTTTGGCCAACACCTAAGCCTAAGACAGACATTAAGCAGATGTTCTAACCTGTGTATAAGTTACTACTATTATACTATTGATTAGCTTTAGCCGCCTGATACTCTGCCCGGAGTTGTGGGGATGTTTTGATGTTCTTGGGGTCAAAAACATTGTATATACTAATTTCGTTTACCCTGTCGTCTATACCGACAAACCCCTGCCTTTCAAGGTCTTCAATAGTTTTTACATTAGTATAACTATTATTATCATTTAGCCTGTCTCGTGTTTTCCTAAACTGTTCCATTGTTGCAAACTTACCCGGAACGTACGCCTCTACCACTTTGCCTTTCGGGGCAATCTCTGATGCTTTGTCTGCAGTGTCGTAGAAATAAACACCCTTACCTAGCTGTCCCGAGTTGGAGGCTTTAAATGTTTCAAAATCCACATTGGTTCCGTGAAATAATTGTTTACCCTGCCCCTTCACAAACTCATCCTCCGTCAGTCCTTTAGCGACGGCTTCTTTGGCTGAGGTAGTTTGAGTCGTTGCGGACTTACCGAAAGACGGTAAAGTTTCCGAGAATTTAGCGTCATCTAATATCTTTGCAGCTTCATTAGAAAGCGCAACATCACCAGATGCTTTATTCTGTAGATTTAATTTATCTGCTACGTCCTGCATATCTGATTTAACTTTTGCTATATCATCTGCTGACCCTTTTAGAGAACCATTCACCATGTCTGTATAATCTCTCATAATAATAAGGTCTGCGTCAGTTGTTCCTTTCGGAATACCCTCGGCTTTAATACTCATTCCCATAGGGATATCAAAACCTGCACCCTTAGTTGGTACATCTTCCATACCAAACATCTGGCGCAGTGCACGTTGCTGATCGTCTACATTTGCTTTCCCCGCTCCCAGCACGTTACCAATTACGTCTTGTATACTTGCACCAATGTTTGCCCGTAACCCTGTTTCTGGGATTGTGTCTGGGTAGTAGTCACGTAGTTTGTTACCAAAGTAGTACAATTCGTCAGCCCTTGCACCTTCATAGCCTAGAGTACGTGATAGCTCATCCATAGAGTTGTATAGATTTGCGTAGTCTTTAGCAAATTGAGATTCACCAAACATCTTTCGCAGTCCTGCTTCTGCTAATTGTGTACCTTCTTGTCCTGCTAGTGACTGAAACCGTGAGTCTTTTACTAATGAGCCTTCCAGGTCTTCTGTAAAGTTACTTAATTTTCTATACTGTGAATTCAGCTCTCTCATCTCTGGTGCAACATTGTCTAGCTGCTTTCCATAGATATCACGGAATACTTTAAATAGGTTTACAGTTCGCGTTTCTCCGTCTGCTACTTGTACTTTTACAAAGATGTCATCAACCTTGTCAATAACTCGTGACTGTCGTTGTAATCGAGAAAACAACTGATCCATTTGGTGAACTTGTTTTGGAGATAGGTTAGTATCTTGTGTAGCAAGGTCGTATAGTTTTTTGACTACCGTTTGCTGTTCAGGTGTAATAGACTTATTACCAAATCGTAGCTCGCCACCTGTCATAGCAGTAATGTCATTCTGTCGAAGAACGTCACGCATAGCTCTTTGTGCAGGGTTCATGTCAATAACACTATCTCGACCTAGTGAGTCGGATAGTTCGCCAATTTGTTGACCTACTGTTCGGCGTTGTTGGTCAATTAGTGAGTATTGTTGTACTGCTGCATCCTCAGACACTTTAGTAGGTCGTACTCCTGGTCGTGCAGTTGCTGGAGTTTCTGCAATCTCTAGCATTTCTCTCATTGCCGCTTGGGTTTGAGGTGAACCATTTGTAAACAGGTCAATAGTCACATCATCAACCTCTGTCTTGATAGCTTCCCGTACATTAGGCGGTGCTGACGCAAGTCGGTCTGCCCGAGTCGCTTGGTCACGCACTGAGTTACCTAATCGTTCACCAGTCCGGCTTACTCGATCAAAGATATCTTCTACAGTTTGACCGACTATGTTTCCGCCTCCTACTGGAGTTTGTGGGGTACTTTGTGCTGTAGGTGCTCCCAGTTCTGGTACTGCACCTGTTGGTTGTGTAGGCGCTGCCCCTTGTGCTGCTCCTTGAGGAATATCAAATCCTGCACCTAGTCGTTCTACACCGTCTGTAGCAGGTCGCTGGAATAACCGACCTAGGCCTTTCAGAACTGGTGGTGCAACTGCCCCTATACCTGTAGCTAAACCTGGAGTAAGTACTTCTGCTGTTGTCTTTTGCTCCACTAAGTCATCACCTACATCATAAGCGTAACCAAGCGCTGCTCCTGCTGCGATTTGGGCTGGAAGTGACACTGGCGCAATGAGAGGTGAAGCTATAGTAGCACCAGCTTGTAAAGCAGCCCCTCCAAGTTGTGCCCTTGTAGGTTGTGCAATATTTTCACGGTTTACTTCTAAATCCGAAACACCACTGATGGCGTTGGCTTCAGAGGCGTTTTCTGGAGTCAATAAACGAGAACCTAAACGAGTTCTAATCATCGCATCACCAAATGTTTGTGTTGCTTTATCTAGTCCTAGTACACTGTTTGTCTTTTCTACTAATGTCCGCCGTTTTGGTGAGGGCGCGTTATCAGACTCTACACTTTTTATAGTAGCTTCTTCTGCATCTACACCACTTTGTTTACCAATAGACTTTGCCCCTAAATGTCGAAAAACCTCATCTGTTGAGTAGCCTTTAGAAAAGAGTTGTTGGGCTTGTTGTTTTTGCTGATCGTTTAGTGACATATAATTATTGTGTACCTTGTAATTGTTGTAGCTCGACGTATGCTTCCCATCCTAGATTTTTGATAGCAGCTTGCTCATCTCGTGCCGCTTCGACTCCCATTTGCATTTCTGTCATATGGTAAAGCACTTCGTTATCTGGAATAGAGAATCCAGTTAGCTTATTTGTTTCTGGATCACGTACTGCTGCGCTCTGTAAGGCACTTGATGAATCAAATGCTAGTCCGATTTCAACCTCTGTAATAGGAGTTAGGCGTACACGTTCGTTAATGTTGATGAGTGCTTCAAACCCTTCTTCTGTAAGAATTTGGTTCATATCAGCAAGGAAAATCTTTTTATCCCGTCTTGCTTGTACTCCTGATGCAAGACCAATCGAAGGAACTTCATTATTAGTTGGGTCTGTAAAAAAGTCTGCTGCTGAGGTTGTTGTATCTTCTAGTCCCAGTAAACCTGTGATAAACGGACTTTGTAGCTCCCCTGATGCTGTTTTTAAGCCTGTAATGTTCGCCATGGCCTTTGAGATTCTATCAGATGAGGTTTGTAGACGTTCAATTTCCTTACTTGCTGCCATATCCTGAACCACCTTTTCTTCTGCTTTAATAGGAGCGCTTGGGTCGTACCCGAGTTTCTCAATTGCAGATGGATCACCCGATAGTGCTAGCTCAAATTCCTTCTGTTTAATACCTAACATAGAGTTAGCAGTAGATGCGTTTGATGATGCAATCTGTGCATTTTTTGCCATGCGATCAAGCATAACTTCTTCTCTTGCTCCACGAGCTACAATTCCTTGTGCTGTTGCTAGCCGCTGCTCATCTGTAGCGTTAGGGTCAGTCATTTTCTGTATGTCTGCTTCTGTGGCAGAACCTGATACCATTGCAGCGTCAACTGTGCCCTGTACACGTTGGATTACTGCTTGGTCTTCTTCATATTTCCGTCTATCAGACTCTAATAGCTGTGAGGTTTGCCCATCAACTACACCTTGCAGTGAGTTAATCTGGTTGATTAGGTTTGAGTTACGTAGAGTACGGTCTTGATACGCTGTCTGTACAGCCTGTGACACTAGTGCTGATGCAGTCTCGATGTTTCCTTGGATAATTGCTGCTCTAGCTGCTGTCCCTGCCCGTCGTACTGCGTTCTCTCGTTGCTCTTGTGTTACTTCACGACCTGCCTGTCCTGCTGTTTGCCCAGCTGCACCTTGTATTCGGGTCTGAGTTAGTTCACTCCCTGTGTCTATGTCAGATAGTTGTAGCTGCAAGTCCTGTAGGGTCTTCATGTTTTGGGGAATACCAAACTGCTCCTGCTGTGAGCTAAATAGCTCTGATAGTGTTCCTTCCCCTGCAATTTGTGCCTGTTGGTCACGAAGTGCCTTAAGATCGGCTGCCTCTTGCGTTTGTGCCGCTATAATATTTTGTGTATTTTCTCCAACACCCTTTACCATGTTGTCATTCACTGGTGTAGTTTCTGCTACTTGTGGCTGCGGTACAGTAACTTGCGACACAGGCTGTGATAGCTGGTCTGCGGTTACAGATGTAGGGTTAGCGTCACGTTCTGCACGGTTAGCTGCAATCCGTTCTGCGGCTGCTTTTCCCTCTGGTGTTATTGTTGGTCGTTGGGTAGTAGGAGGCATGATGATTTATATAATTATACCACGACTAACCAATGTTGGTTTTGGCTTGGCCGTCACTGATAAGGTCGCGGATTTCTAGTTCACCTAGCATTTCCACTTTGTATTGAATCCAAGGGTTAACTTCGTCGCTTCCCCATTGGTCGTACTCCTTTGCTTCGTCGTACTGTTTAGCAAACTTATGAAAGTTGGTAATTCTTGCTGTTCCTGTTTGAGCTGCTGTCCCTATTTCAGTGTCTAGCGTTAGAGAGGTAACTGTCGCACTTGAATTTACCGCTGTAACGTGTGCAACTGCGCCGTGTAGTGCCCCGTCAATGATAGTCACTTCATCACCAACAGATACGCTTATTGTGTCTGTAGTGTTAATAGTGTTTGCATTTGCAAGCGTTACAGTTGCAAACTGGTCAGCTTTCTTTGTTGTTCGGTACTTGACGTTAATTGTCCCGTTATTAGTCGCTTTAATAAACAAGTTTTTGTATGAGTCTTGTACTACACCCGATAGAATCTCTGGAGTAATAAAGTGGCCGTACTTGCTGTTCGTTTCCATAAACAAGCCAGCCGTTGTGTTGTTAATCTCTGCACCTGCCATAAGGAACGTGTAAGGGGAATCAACAATCATTAGTGGGCCAGTAAAGTTATGCAGTTCTGAGCCGTTATTGGTTGCTGCATTAGCGAATGTAAAACGGTGGTGTAGCTGGCGAGTGTCAGAGTTGTATTCCCATACTCCTGATGCAGTCTTCTTCGCCATTGGGTCTTGCAAATTATCAGCTATATTGTCTGTTTCAGTGTTGATGTTAATAAACAAAGAACCGTTGTCTGCTCTCATGCCTTTGGGGTGTACAGGTCGTTGGGTGTTGTCATTGTCGATGTTACCGATACCCATACCATCTAGTACTGAGGATGTAGCTGCAAACGGTAGTCGTTGAATAGTTTTGAACCCTGCGCCAGTAAATACCTGCAAGTTACCCTTGTCAGTAATAATATAAGGAATGTTATCAATAACTTCCATAGACAGGACAGCCCGTCCGTCAATCTTAAATGCGCGGTTAGCAATAGGTGTACTATTGGCCGACACTTGCCCGATAAAGATTTCATACACGTATGCTGAATCTGAACTGGTTGTATATGTCCCAGCCCAGATAGCGTCTACACCTGACGTTAAACATGTGGCTACTTGGTCTGTTGCTAGTGTAATAGTGCTGTGCCCTGCTTCTGTATTGGCGTAGTGTACTAGGTTTCCATTAGTAACGAACAGTGTTTCTAACCCTCCTTTGTGTACGTGCATCGTATGAGGTACACCTGCGGTGAGTGATGGGCCTGTTTCCCCTCCTAGTGTTACTGTAGTCCACCAATCGGGATCATCTGTAGAGCCATTCCATGAAAGAATATCCTGTGACCTAGACATTAAAAGTAGGTCGTTGAATACCACAGCGTCAGACTCTTCACCAAGGTTGCCAGCGTTAAAGATACCTGCAAAAGCATCGTTAATATCCTCCCAATTAGTAGCATCTGTTGGGTCTAGTGTAGTTGGGCACACAGATACATAGCCGGTAGCTACAGCGTAGTAGTATGTCGCTGCTGATGAGCCTTGTCTTTTGTATACAGCTAATGCTTGTAATCGGGAATCGTCTAAGTCTGTTTCATCTAGTACTTTCACCAGCTTGTTACTTGGTTTAATCTTTCCAAATGGGTTGTTAATGTCGATAGAGAAAGACTCTAGGATTTGTCCAGTAGTTTCTGACCTGTCGCTAACTACTATTTGCCCTACGCTGTTTGGAATTCTGAAAGTACCCATATTATGTTGTGTAATAGCCTATTTTATAAGTTGTGCCGTCCGTTCCTTTAATAATCATAGAACCGTCAAACTCTTTAGCTACATCGTAGGTGGCACTTCCAGCCTCGTTTACTGACTTTAAAACACCTGATGTATTCCCGACAGATACTCGTGCTAGAAACTCATCAATACCAATAGAAGCTACGTATGGTTTTACTATTCGGCGTTTAGCTTCTTCAATGAAGGGTACGTCTAATACCTTAGTCAAAGCCTCTAGTTGCGCTTTCATTGTATTGAACTCGTTTAGTTGCTGTGGTGACATATTATTTAGTTTCGTTTACCCACGTTGTGCTTGGTTTAGCTTCATTAGTCCACTGGGTTGGTGATGTCCCTATCCCTGTTTGAGTAAATGTCTCGGTTGTTGTTGTGGTTAAATTGTTTTGTGTTGTGGCTTCTGCAAATGTTGGCTGCGTAAAATCGGAACTGTTTGTAGTCACTAAAGTATTTGCTACTGCCGCATCAGAAGGGCTTACCAGTACCAAAAATTGAGCGGCATGGAGTGTTATTGCCCCTAATGATGCTACTGCTGAATATTCACTTAACTCTGCGGCAGTTGCCTGTACCCCATATGCAAATGATGACCTTGGTGACAAACTACTACTACCTCTGAGGTCGTATAATTCGGTAAATGTAATTCCTGATGCGACAGTATTGTAGGAACCTATACCGTTTACACTGTTTCCGTAAAAGGCGGATTGAAATATAACAATAGAATTGTCGGCATTAGGTGTGTAGGGAGTGAGAGACCCACTAAGTGTAAGGCTAGAAGAAGAAACGTTCGTAGTATCTGTCACTCCTACCGGGGATAGCGGTGATGGTACAGTGCCTAGACAACGTAATAATGAACCCCTTGTAATAAAAAAGGTTGAACCAGTTTTAGTAAATGTAAAATCACTTGCAGCGACATCCCCTGCTTCTGCGAACTTGTATTGTATGGACAAAGCTAAACGACTAAAGTAACGGTTTGTTGCCACGTCTGTCCAGCCACTTTTTGTGTCCCATACATCGCTGCCAGTTGTGCTATCGTCTGAACCAGAAGAAAGCACCGCAACTAAAAGGTCTCCCACAGCCAATCCGGTTGGTTTTGTTATAGTTACACCTGTCCCTCCACCTGATGCTATTGTTGTACTTGCAACTGATGCCATATCTAGTAGTTAACAGCTCCCCACCCCTCTGCGTTTACTATATGTGTTAAATCTCCACCTACCGGCCCGGCGGTGCTGGCTAAATTAGCACAAACTATAAGAGGTGATGTGCTTGGTGTCCCTGTGTCCATAAATAACACAACCTTGTCTGTAAGTGCTGTGACCGGTGTTTCTGTTGTATCGTCTGTGTGAATCTCTACTCGGTTGTTTACAGTATCGACTGTTACAGTATTACCAGAAACGGCTTGTACAGTCGTACCGCTAGCAATACTAGCTGATACATCACTCCAAAATTGGTGTGTTTCTTTGTTTTGCACGTATCCCGTAGACATGAAAGCCATCTTCAGTGTCCCTGTAGGTGCAGCTCCAACTCCCGTTACCGCGCTTAGTCCTTGCTCTAATCCTTTTGAATAAAATCCTGCCATATTTGTTATCGTTTACCCCTGCTACGTCTTGTAAATGTAGATGGGATGGTTGCTTTTAATCTTCGTGGTGTGTCTCTGTCCATTTTTGATGCCATATCTTTAATACGTGCTTCAAATACAGCTAATTCATTTCTTACAGCTACCCTTGCAGTGTCCGCAGAGCCAATCATTAGTCTATCTGCTGCATACATAGCAATGTACTCCTCATCAATGGGAGAAACGCCTGTAGGGCCTGTGAGAGCGTCTACAGAGTACCGTGGGTGTGCCCGTGAGAACGATAAACGTACAGTTGCTGTCCCTGTTGGGTATAGTCGTAGTGTACGTCCGTCTAGGTCGTAGTACTGTGGTGTACCGTTCCCTGAGTACACGGTTTCTAGTGGCTCTCCTGTTGAGCGTGAGTCTTTTGGGTGTACAGTGAAGTATTTGCCGTCTACTCCTAGTACTTCAACGTGTTCTAGGGCAATTAGTTCGTCTTCTAACTCTGCTTTACCTCCTACAACTAACGCTGTGACACGGTTTAGATCGCCTTGGTTGCGTGAATCCCACTGCCACGTACCACTCGATGTGATTCGTAGGTAAGAATAGTTGTCTACACCAAAGTTTAACGCTCGGATAACCTTTGCGTCACTTACATTGTCTAGGCCAGTAAGGTCTTTGACGTAATCTATGAGTGTTTGTACTGTGTTGTTTTGCATAATGGCCGTTTGGCTGGAGCGAGGAACCAAATACAGGTTAGTTCCTCACGCCAACCTTGTGGTTAGCGACTAGTGAGACTAGTTTACCTTTACTGCGAGTACTCGTAACTTCATTCCTGTCCAGATAACTGCGTTGTAGAACTGTTCCATGTAGAGTTCGACTCCAGCTTTTCCTGATACAGACTTTTCTTCGTAGTCCATTCCTGCTGTTGGAAGGTATAGGTTGATTGAACCCATGTCCCCAAATACTAGGAAACGTGTTGGTGCTGCAAATACGTCTGATCCGTTTGTAAGAGTTTCTGCTAGCTTTACAACACCCTTTGTAGTGATTGTAATTTCATCATCTCCTGCTGAGTGAGTAGCTACTACACCTAGTCGTGATAGTCGTGCTTGGTCTTCGTTTGATGCTGCTGATGCTCCTGTGTTTGTTCCTTCTGCTACTGCTGTTGCTCCGTTTGAGTTCAACCATGCTGTGTAGTTTGCTGCTGTAGCGTCTACAGATGCAGTGATGTGGATTTCACTTGCTGCTCCTGTTAGTGATGCTACGAATGTTGCTGTAACTCCTGCAACTGAGATAGTATCTCCAGCTGTAGGCTGTGTAGCGATTCCTAGTACAACTTCTTGTGTGATGTTGTTTGACTGGAATACTTTAACTCCTGAGAAAGTTGTTCCTAGTGAAGTAACACTTGATGGGATACCTGCTCGGATAACTTCATCCATTACCATGTTCCCTGTAGTCTGTAGGTACTGTCGTAGATCATTTGCTTCGTATGAAGAAACTACCATGAACTTTTGATCGTAACTGTTTTCTAGTTCGATTTCTTGTAGAGAAGTGTTGATGATGTCATCAATTACTGTACTACTTGATGTCCATGCTGCTGCTGCTCCGTCTACTCCACCGTCTCCTAGTACTGCAACACCTGCTGTTGTTACTGGTAGGTTTAGGACGAACCCGTCGATAACTTGTGAAATTCCTTTCCCCATGTTCATTCCTCGATCTCCTAGTAGTCCGAAGTCAACTGATTTCCAGTCGTATGAATCTACATGCTCTGATGCAGATGCTCGTCGGTTAACTTGTAGGCTGTCAGCGTCAGCTGAGTATGTTCCTACTGCGTATGCTGCTCCTGATACTGCTCCGTCACTTACTACTGGTGTAGATGTGTACGGGTTGTATACAGTTCCCATTTTGTCTGTATCAGTTTTACCAACTACGTTGGCTACGTTTACTGAGTATAGGTTCTCTTGTGCTGATGCGATTGTAAATTTCTTTCGTGCGTCTTGTGTTGTGCTCATAACTTGTTGTTAAGTTGTGAGGCCGTTCCCTGTATCTATCCTCGTCCTGATAGTCTTTTTAATATTTTAGCTGTAAGAGCTGGATTGCCGTCTGGTAGTACACCTGACTGCTCAAACTTCTTTACTGCTACTGCTACTTCGTCTTGTGTCGTATTCGCTCGGTTGTTACTACGTGGTGTAGCATCAACTGATGTACGTGCCTTTTCATTAGCTTTCATTCTGTCGATAACAATTGGGTCACTGAGTGCCTCAATTGGTGAGATGCCTTCTGCTTTTGCAAACCGTAGAACATAGTTCTGGTCGTCTGCTTCCATTACCCCTCGGGTTTCAAGCCGTGACAGTACTGCGTCATCTGTTGCTGGTGCTTCTTTCTTGGGTGCATCCTTTGCTTTCTTCTTTGACTTCTCGATTGCTCGTTCAGCCTTTAGTGCTCGTGCTTCCCAATCTACTGTAGTTTCTTCCTCTGATTCCTCCGTCGGTTCCTCAGTGGTTTCTTCTACAACTTCTTCTACTACTTCGTCCTCGTTTGATTCGTAATTTGTTGTTTCCATACGCTTGGAATTAGAAAGTATGTTTAGTTTCCCCTAGCTGGGACGTTATGTATATTATACCACATTGCTGCGGGGCTACCTGCTACGATTTAGCGGCAGGGTTTGGCTTGCCGCCAGTCTTTGCTGCTATAGTCTTCATTCTGTTCCACCTATCCTGCACTTTCATCTCTGCTAGTGCGCTACCACGAGTAATTTCACCAAGTTCTTTGTCTGACTTAGCTATGATAATCTCGTGGCTAAGCGCATCCTCTTTTTGTAGAAATACCTTTTCGATAAGTGCTACATACTGCTCTTCTCCCATTAGTTGTGTTGCCACCTTCTTCTCTGCATCTGTAAATGTCTGTGCCATATCCTGTATATATTATTGGTTAAACCTGCGCCATCGCAGCTGCTGCCCCTTGTTCCTGTGATGCTTCTAGTTGCTTTGTCTCTGGGTTGCCTTGCTCTCCTTGAATAGAAGCGTCAGCGTATAGCTCTAGTTCTTCTTTAGTGATGTTCAGTCCTTCCATTACCTTGCCTACAACTGCATTGAATCGTGGGTCGTTAGGTGTGAGTACCTGTAAGAGACTGTAGTAACTCTCAAAGATAGTAGCCTTGTCTCGTTGTTCGTCTGTTGTGTGTACTCGGACAAATTTACCTGCATCTTTGATAAACTCTTTGATACCTGTGATAGTTCGCTTTGAGCCTTCTTTTCTCATCTTGCCTTGCATTTGCTCTCGTAGCATCTGTACAGTTTCAGGGTCTACTACTCGTCCTTCTAGTGACGCTCGTACTAGTTCGTCTGATATCTTTTCCTCTACCACTACTTCATCAATTAGCTGTAGTTCTTGTGCGCTGAATGTTGCGTAGATTTCATCTGATGATGCTGCTTTCTTTAGTGCGTCTGGTAGTACCCAATCCTCGATAATCTCTTTGTAGAAGAATCCCATTTCCTCTCGATACTGTTGGAATGTTGCATCTCCGTTTACTGACTGTAGGTACTGTGCCTTAAACGGTACGTTTGATTTCGCTTCTGCGCCTGAGTTAGATTGGAAGTATGATGTCAGCTCTCGTGTGTTCTCCTTCATCTCTGCTCGCATACCTTGGTATACAGGTGTTCCAGTTGGCATTTGGTTTAGCTCTGATAGCATCTTGCCTTGCCCTACTCGTAGTACTGTCCCATGGTCTACACCTTCATCAAAGATGTTAGCTAGAATGTCAGGGTCATCTGTTACATATAGCTTCTTGCCCGCAATAGCAATCATTCTAATCTCCTCTGTCTTGGTGAAGTTCCACCACTTCTGCGGTTCAAACAATACTTCTGGTACTGACTCACCTAGTCCTCGCCCTGTCATTGGGTTACGAGCAATGTACTTTCGTAGTGGCATTGTCTCTGCTTCTGCATAGAATACTAGACCGTTCTCTTCTGCTTTGCCTTGGTCGTCTTTGTCGTTCCAGTCTGCACCACAAGCGATAACACGAATGTATTTGAACTCGTAGTCGTCTTCTTCGTCATACTCATACACTGTACCGTCCCGTCGTGCCTGTGCTTCTTTAAGAAAAGCTACACTCATGTCACCTTCTACTAGGAATACTTCTACTAGGTGTCCTGTAGAATCTGCATCGTCGTCACTAGCCTCTGTACCGATGTTCTGCCCTCGGTGTGTCTCTGCTCCACGGATAGCTTCTTTAGTGTTCTTCCATGCTTTCATCGCCATCAACTCAGACGGTGACATATACATACGTTTGATTGTAGGCGCTGACATGATGTCTGCTTGGTCTGTGATGAGCTGCTCCCACTTATCTACCACAACTTCCTCTCCTTCCTTACAAGCGTGCACACCTCCAAACTTAGCTCGTACAAATGATGTACGGTTCATGAACTGACCGAACTTGATATCCTCCATGTGATTAGCCAGGGCTTTGGTAGCAATCATAGATGAGATACGTGCCTTTCGTGAACTGTTCACCGGCGGTACTTCAATGTGCTTAGTGTCGAAGTCTGTTGACCGTGCTTCTAGTAACGTGGGTGCCTTGTGGATATTATCAAAAGGAAAAGCACCAATAACGTCATCAAATGCGTCATCTTCTTCATAGGTGTCTGACCAGTAGGAGTTAATCTTTTCAATGTGGTCGTACTGGTTCCAATCTCCTAGTCCTGGTACTGGGATAGTTTTGGTCTCGTAAGTATTCCGTTGCTCACGGATGTAGCTATAGATGTTAGACATAATTCATATTATTATACCATGCACAACTAACAACTGTGGATAGCTAGCCTCTAGCACCACCTTTCTTTCCTCTCATATTACTATAGAAGTCTGTCACTTTACTGGAGTGTGCTGCCTGGTCTTTCATTTGCCAAGAAATACAACAAGAAACCATGAGATCGAAATGTCTCGTTGCAAGCCCTACTGTGTTGTCTACTAGGTCATTGTTACTAAAGGCTTTCATCTCTTTTAGTATGCGCTCATCTAGTATCTTAATCAGTCCGTTGTTAAAGTCACGCCTAAAGTCCATAAGCATAGTCGTCCTAGTCTTGCTGTTTGTTTCCCAACCTAGCTTCTTAGTCAGCACGTTACCTACGTTGTCTTTAATTTCCTTCTGGTACATAGCTGGATAGTGCAGGTCTTTCACTGTAGTTGTTACGGTACCTCCACACTCGTTGTTGCTTTCCCATGCCCAAATACAGTTACCAAACTCTGAGCCTAAGCGTGCATACTCATGTGCAGCAAGGTCTGGTGCGAGCATGTTATCTGCGTGGGTAGCTACTACCTCACCTGTCTTAAAGTTGAACAGCGTTGCTGTGTTTGCATCCTTTCCGATACCCATAGAGTGGTCGCTACCAAGTCCGTACCATTGGTCTGACTGATAGGTACTCCAATACCAAATGTTACCTGCCTTGTGTGTTGGTGGCCTTGCCACGTTCTGTAGTTGAAAGTTGATTAGCTCAGTGTCATAGAACTTGTTGAGTGAACGTGACGGGTCACACATAAACTCACCATACCAGTCAAGAGAGTCTTGGTATCGTTCCTGCAAGTCCTCGAATGAGAACCTTGACCACAGGGCTGTGGCTTCTGTGAGACACTCTACACCCTCTGCATCCCTTCCATAGCTAACCTTCTCTGCAATAGGCATAATTCGTACTCGTACTGACTTTTTGTCCATCAACCACTGGATGTTTGCATCCTCTGATATGTAGTTACAGTTTACTATGTAGCTAGAACCGCGTGCTCTACCATCAATAGCTTCCTGTGCTCGCTTCTTGATAGCCTCAGTCTTTACTTGTGAGGTAACAGACGTTGAGTCCTCAATGTCCTCGAATATCTGCCAGTCTGGTCGGTATGCGTCCTGCAAGTTTCCACGTTGGTCTTGTCCAATAGTCCCACTCTTTACCTTCACCTGATACCTTGTAGTAAAGCTACCCTGGCGTTCTTCACGCTTAATCTTACCGTCATCAACAAAGAGGTCACCATAGATAGGAATGACCTCAATCATCATGTTATAGACGTCAGTGACGATCTGTACTGCGTTGCTTAGTTCCTTAGACAGTACTTTGATGTACTTCCGGTAGTGTGACGTATCGTTTAGGATAACAAACGTAATGAACAGTTTAACCAGGGCAGTTTTAGCTGCGTCTCGGTGTGCTGCCTCCAGTACGTTAGCGTCCCCACGGTATGAGTCTATGTAATCTAATACAATATCATCATGGTACGGAGCTGATACATCTGTAAAGTATCGAGTGTAGCAAGTGCGGGAGAAGTATTTAAACTTCTTTAGTATCACTGCGTTACTGTCTTCTAGTGTAAAGCTAAACAGTGCCAACTTCTCGGCTGGTGTGCCACTGGTTGCTATTTGTTTTAGGTATTCTTTGCTTTCCATTCTAATAGTCCAGCTGCTTTGGCTTCAAAGGTCTTAATGTTTGCTTGTGTTTCCTTTAGCTTCTTTAGTGACTCGTCGAACTCTGGGTAGCTAGTTCCTTTCTCTTTTGCTGCCTCGTGGTCTTGTTCCCGTGATACCAGTAGGATAGTTTCGTTGTATAGGTTGCGTCCTAGTCGTTCAATCATATCAGCTAGAAACTTAGCCTCATACTGGTCTTTCTCTACCTCATAGAACACAGCAAAGTCACCGTCTGCTGTAATTTGAATCTGCCCCCCTTCTCCCATTACTACTGTGTCTACAAAAGCGTTAGCTTCTTTGTCTGTCTTTAGTGTTTTTACGTACATACGTTCCTGTATTATTTATTATAGTTAGATTATAACACACGACTACATGTCATTTAGTGCTTTATCTATTGCTTCTTTCTGCTCTGTATTTATCTCAATTGCGCCACCCTCTGCGCCTGTGTGTTCTGTTCTGTCACTAAACTCATCCTTCTCTTTCTTACTTAGCCATTCCTTTGACGAGTTGTAGTCACCCTCTGCCATCTTAGCAATCCAGTTAGCCCTAGCAAGGGTATTTGGTTCATTCTGCCATAACTTGATTTTCAGACGAAGTTCCTCATCTGCATCTATCCATGTCTGTACTGTAGATTGTGGGATACCTCCGTATTCACAAGCCTTTTTTACAGAACAGCCCATCTTAAAATGAGTTGATAATAGTTCGATAGTCTTTTCTTTATTTCTTGCTGAACCTTGTGCCATATATATAGATTATAACACAATGAATATGTTATTTCGTATACCCCATGTCCGAGTCGAACGGACTACCTGTAGATTGGAGAATCGTTACTGAGTGCTGCCGTGCGGCGAGAATAGAATAGAAAATAGAATTGGTGGCACTACAGGTATACCATATGGGGTGTGGCCAACTGGGTTCGCATCGTTGAGAGGCGCAGTTGGTCTTCCTTTACTATAACAAAAGCACCCCGTATTACAAGGTGCTTTATCCACAGTTGGGCTATTATTTATTGGCTTTTTGGTATTGTACTGCAACAACTCCTTCACCACCCGATACCTCTCCCCTACCTTTGGTGTAATGGGTTGGTAGTCTGTGATTAGTTCAACCTCAGTTTCCCTAACAATGACTTCTTCTCCATCAAGTGTTTCTGCTACTGGGATTTCGCAATTATTCTCTAGGATAGTCAAAGTATCTCCAACCAAATAACTGTCATCTCCTTTTGTATCAAGCACACGCACCCTGTCCCCCTTCTTAAACTTTGCCATATCTATTCTCTATCTGATAATACTTTCATTATAACTACTTACTGATAGGGTGCAACCTATTTATCCCCTGTTTTGTTGTATAAGGGCTTTACTACGTTCAGGGCAATCCTTAAATATGTATCTCTTTGCTCCAGTCGTGTTGTGGGCATTGATAAGAGTCTACGCTTCCGTTAAATCCATCTTGTGAACAGGTGCAGGTAGTCATGTTAGTTGGTGGTTTAATTTTCCATGTCCACTTTAGACTTTCTTCTACTGTGTCTTGGTAGTGGTTCATAAGCTATCTAAGTTTAGTTAATGCTTCTTCTATTTCTGTCATAGTCTCACTATACACATCCTATGTGGTAGGTCTAGTGAGTTATCCCCGTATTGTAATTTCAACCCGGGGGTTTTCTTTGTCGTAACTCTTTGTTACATGTATCTCAAATATCTGGTTGTCGTTGTCATAAACGATACCCTCCATTGCGTCTAATAGTATTTTTATATATGCGTCTATGTCCCGCTTTCTTTTATCTCCAAAATACTGCTTTATGTTTAGTTCTACAGGTGTGCTGAGAGGCGCTGTAGTCCATTCTCCTGCTATTTCAGTAGCCAATGCTATCTTTGCTTCTCTATACCGTTTTGATAGGATATTTCTACCTCTTACTATAAAAAACTTTGCGTTAATTGGAACTGGTTTTGTGTAGAGCGTTATAGTCATCATCTATAGTGCGATTCTTATGATTGCTATTTATAACTCTATTGTACGCTATTTGCCGTAGGTTGTCCCTGTATTCTTTACTTAAAGGTGAGTTGGTATTGTGCGCGTCTGCTATTTTGTGACACTTATCGCAAAGCATAATGCCGTTATATATACTACCGCTACTCGTACCGTCAATGTGGTGTAGGGCACACCCTTGGTTACTAGAGCAAAGTACACAGTACGGGTGATCTAGCCACACTCGTAGTTTATCTTCTGGTTTAAATCTGTTAGATAGTTTCATCAGTTATAGAATTTAATGCTTGAGTGTCTCTGCTTGGAAACGACAGCTCGATGTGCCAGTAATGCCCAAATACTAAGTTCAAAGCATCATATGTTTCTGTAACTTGCTCAGCACTTAGTTTTTCTGTAGAAGTTAGACCAAAGGCTTTTTCTATGTACGGTTTTACAAATGTTTCCTTTAGGTTTGTCGTGTTTGGTTTGATCTCTAGCTTTTCAATTACTTTTACCATGTCTTGCAGGGTAAGACCTCGGTTATTAGCAACGTGCGCCACCTGCGACAAGTATAAATGTAAAGCCCCTCTCATTGCTTTAGACTCTGCTACTGTGGTTTGTTGCTTGTCCATAGGGTGTTAGTCTATCTATTAAGGTGATGCTGTGTAGGTGTCAGAAGTTTACTCAAAACTAGTATTAGGTAAGTTGCCGTAACAATCTTGGCCTAGAGTAAACCCCCGAATCTACACACCATCTACTCTACAATTACTATACAACTACTCTACAATCGTGTGCAGTATAGAGGAGGCCAGACGGCAATTAAGCTAGCTCCCCCTCTGTAATACACACCATCTATCTACATTCCATACTACCACTATCCCTCTCTATTACAATGGGAGTTGTCCACAGTTAGAAAATAGGAGTTATAGGTTTAGTAAACAACATTTCTACTACTTTTGCGTAGACCCCTAATTTTGTGCGTGAGTATAATACAAAATGTGGAGCGTTATGGTCTGGTTTAACTGTTGCTACATATTTATAGCGTGGAGTAAATTTGTTTTCAGATTCTTTATCACAACTAGTTACACGAATAGCGTAGCCTTTTGGTAATAACGATTCAGCTAATATTTGTATATCTATACCAGCTTCTTTATATATAGCGTTACTTCTATATTCTCGTGATTTATATTTTGTGTCTTTCATATTCTATAACTTAACAAAGTTTTTCGCATTTAGTTGGTAGTTATCCCCTTTTGTTTTTCTAGTATTCTTCCCTGTCTGATCGTAGTTCCTGGACTCTACCTTTATTCTTCTTACTTCGTTGGCTACGTCTTTGATGTCTATGTTGAATTCTGTATTCCAGTCCATATACATCCACTATACCCAATCTTTTCTTTTTTACTAGTCTCTTCTGTTGATAACTA
>Ga0136561_1000248_pt1 | contig 18780 bp, 18 predicted proteins | sample AntRauMeHopE1498_FD_104641 | JGI IMG/M metagenome (GOLD analysis project Ga0136561, IMG submission 104641) | Saline lake microbial communities from Rauer Islands, Antarctica - Metagenome Hop E1 #498 | ecosystem: Environmental > Aquatic > Non-marine Saline and Alkaline > Saline | place... | reverse complement strand
GATACCGCTGCATCTGATGCGGATGTTCTTACGTCATTTGAGCCGTCTATTCTTATTGTTGTACCTGTAAACGGGCCGTTCGCAAACGAGTTTAAAGCATTATCAACCTGTGTTGAACTCATGCTGTTATCTTCAAATTGGCAATAAACACCTAAATCTAATGCAGCCCAATTTGTAACTGAATCGAAATCTAAGGAGTTGTTATAGCAACGCAGATAAGTAAGATTCGTTAATGCAGACCAACTACTAATATCACCTGTTAAGGAGTTTGAATCGCAACGCAGATAAGTAAGATTCGTTAATGCAGACCATCCACTTACATCACCTGTTAGGGAGTTGTCATAGCAATAAATATAAGTAAGACTCGTTAATGCTGACCATCCACTTATATCGCCTGTTAGGGAGTTGTTATTGCAATTAAGATAAGTAAGATTCACCAATGCCGACCAGCCACTTATATCGCCTGTTAGGGAGTTGTTATAGCAATTAAGATAAGTAAGGCTCGTTAATGCAGACCAGCTACTAATATCACCTGTTAGGGAGTTGTCACTGCAATATATATGAGTAAGACTTAAATAATCATCTTTAAACTTTATGTCATAACTGCCAGCCCATGCATAGGTATGCGTGACAGCTACACCGGAAGCATTATTACCATCATAAGAATCTTCTGTACCATCACCCCAGTCAATAGTTAATGTCTTGCCGACTGGAAGGCGCACCAAATAACTCTGCGAGAGATCAGCCGAGGCAGTGGCGAAGGTGAAGTCGGATTCACCGCCAACCATTGAGGTTAAGCCTAAACCTATAGCATTTCCTAAACTCATAATTTCTCTTTTTTTATGGTGTGAAACCAATATCTGATCCTGCTGCCAGACAGGCTTTGATGTAATCGTTTATCGTTGTATTGGTCGGCAGGCTCAGCTCTTGGTTAATTCCTGTTAATGTAAATTCGTTTGTTTGCTCCTCGGAATCAAATGAATGATTCGATAATTTCATGGGACGATCTTTTTGGTCTGTTTCGTTAAATCCTACCAGGTGCGCTTTTCCGTTTGAATCCATTACAATAACTGCTAATCCGCACGGAGAGCTGTCGTTGATGTTGTCGATCAATTCGTTTATTGATTGGTTCGCCCCGCTGATCTTAAATATTACCTGGTGCTGATAAATTCCGGCTTTATCATTGACCACCTCCGTTGTTTTTATGATCGTATCCTGGTCGGCCTGTATTTCCCAGAAATAGGTATCTGCTTGCATCACGATATCGCTTACCTCTCCTGCAGTTACCGTAATGCTGTGAACGTTACCGATATCTGCAATAAATAAATGCAGGTTACCGGTGATGTTTCGGCGGCATGTTTTTATGTGTCCTGCAATCATTTTTTCTTAAATAAAGTAAACGAAAATTGAACCGCTACCTACCACGATTTTGTCTGCTGGGTGATCAAGCGGGATATATGATGTCGCCGCGTTTGCGGTTAGCTCAGATCCCATCCATCCTTTGTCGTTGATGGTCACCTCGCTCTGATCTTCTCCGAGGTGCTTTGGTGTAAATTTGTAGCTGGTAATATTGCTGTTTTCATGGAATCCGATAGCTTTTATCTTTTTCCCTGTAGGAGCTGTAAAGGTTCCGGCTCCGCTGTGGTAGTCGCATCCTTTTATCCCGGCCATTAGTGCTGATGATTTGCTCATGACTCGTTATTTAAATAAAAATTTATATTGGCTTTTCTGAATTGCTCCGTCCACCATTCCAAAGGTTTAACTGTTAAATGCACTTCATGGTTTTGGTATCTTCGTACGCTCTCTCGGGTGCTGATCGAGTGAATGGTTGCCTTTTTTGTAATCCGGTCCAGCTCGGCGATTGTTTGCGCTATCCTGTTTTCCGGTATGTGCTCGAGCGTATCCTTGCTAAATGTGTAATCGTACGATTTGTCCATGAGTCCCGTTTTCCAGGCAGGAGCCTCTATGCCGATTGTGCTGGCCCGAAACCCGGCCAAGCTAATATCTAATCCGTGGGTTAAAATTCCGCGTTGCTGCAGCTCCCTTATCAGTGTTCCGGATCCGGCGCCGATCTCCAGGCAGCGCCCGGCGATATTATACTTATTTGCCAGGGTTTCTGCAAAGCCTTGATTATTGGCGCTATTGTAATCTATCGATCTCCAAATGTCGGTATACTTGTCGTGCTCATATTCCCGCTGGTATTCGTCCTGCTCAAAAACAGGGAATGTGTTGATCTTTGTGGGTCCGAAAAGTTTAACCGGAGCGCCTCTGAAAAGGTTATAATAAATGTTGGCCTGTTCGTAGACTCTGTTTTCCGATGCGTTTTCATTGTGATAGAAATTAGATGTTTTGTCGTACCCTCCGTCGAATCCTAAAAGGTAAACACGCCGAGCTCCTAATTTAAACGCAATGTCCATGGCAGTGGGTCCGCTCATGTTTGCCTTGTCGGTTTCTTTATCTGTCTCGATCACAGCGATGGGGTAGTTGTCGATTTGGCGATTTGATAAGATAGGGATCCCTGCAGGTACCTGGATGTGGTATTGCTTCATCCATCTATGATCCAAGGTCACCATCGCGTCAGCCTGGCAATGAAAAATAGCGCTATTTATGGCCAGCACTTTCCCTTGCAAAACGGAAAAATCGAAACCCTTTAGACTGGGTCCTCCTCCGATAATGGTCACCGGGTGGTTCTCAAAGATTACGCTATTTATAAGTGATCGTTCCATTGGTCGTCGTCATCTTCTCCCCATGGGTTGTTCTCCTGTGGGAAGATTATATTTCCTGCTATAATTATATTGTTATCCGGGTTTTTGCTGCTGATGTATCCGGTGTAATCGCTGTCGTATAAGTGCTCTGTTAATTGCTTTATTTTGTCCTCGGCAATAACCAGGATGTGTTCGCGGTAGTCAATAAAGCGCTGGTCGTCTATCGATGTTGCGTTGAGTCCGTCCAGGTATTTTATTCCTCGGTCGGTTAATTCAACGAAAAGCTCCGGCAAGGCCAGGTATTTTACGTACCATGCGAGCGCCTGGTCGGTGAATGTCTTTAATGTAGCATAAGTGCTCGCTGCGGGATCTGCTTCAAAAAGATCGTATAAGTCCTCCGTTAAGACCGGCCTGATAAACTTATATTGAGCCGTTAAAATAACGCTATCGAGGATCTTCTCCGAGCTGATCTCCCTGTTAAAAGCGATCGTCATTACCTGGTCCGCTGTAATTAGTTTATTCATCCTTGCTCTTTTTATCGATTTTCACGGTTGTTGCATCCCGTAAAATAATAAGTTTCTGCTCTGGATCGTTCTCATCGTAATCAAGACCGCGCTCCATTCTAATTTCCCATATCCGCTTGTATTGATCATCGTCGATCGGTGGCCGGTTTAAAAAGTGCAGGTCAATTTCTTTGTTCATCTGCTCCTGGAAAACTTGACGATAAAATTCGAGCCATTTCTCCTGGGTGGGTTTGATCGCCGTGTTCAGCGCGATATAATATTCGTTGAGGATCCGCTCGGTGTCAAAACCTGTATTGTCCGCTATTCCTGTCAGCGCCCGGTACCATCCGTGGCTTACGATCACGTCGCTGAGTGATTGCTTATGCAGGTCAGTCCATGATCCGTCATTGTTGTCCTGGGTTGGTACGTATTCCGTGGTGTCAGCTTTCTGTCCTTCCCTGGCCCGGCTTTTTGTTATAACCATTAGCTTCCCCTGCTTTCCTTCGCCTATATGCCGTTTGTTGATTTGCTCGATCACGTTCTTGCTTTCCTCGGCATCCTTTACCGGCACAAACATCATACCGCTGGATTGGAAGCTGTTTTTCAGTCTGGCAAGGTTCCACTTGTTGGTTTTAAGGTCGATCTCTACGCTGTCCTTTCCTCCGATCCATTGTGGGATTCCGTAATTGGTAAATTCCGGCTCGTAGTCTTTCATGTGGTAAATGCTGCGGCCTACGTAGATTCCGTATTCGTTTCTCTCATATCCAAAGTTTGGATAGAGAGGGATCTCTTTTGCTTTTTTATCAGCTTTGCCCTCATATGTCGCCCAATTCGGATGCATGATTACTTTTTGCTTTTCCCGGTCTATGCGGCATTTAGTGACGTCGACGTGGTTGAACCACAAAAAGCTCCGGTACTTATCGGTTATAATTTCTATGTATCCGTTGCCCGCGATCCCGTCATCCAAAAATAAACGCTTTTGTATTGCATTTAAACTCATCCCTTCAAAGTTCGCATTTTTGATCAGATCCTGTGTTTCTGCATCTTCGCTGTGTATCCCTTGTCCCATTAAATAGGTCACCTTGGAGTTTATCACTCCCCGGTGATTTGGTGAATTGCGAGCCATAATGGCGACCGCTTGCGGAAATAAATTATCGGAGCCAAAACTGATAAATGGATTATTGTCGTAATCCTTCAGCATGTCCGTTTTTATTTCCGTGTCTGGTCCGGCTGCGTGTGGTATGTATGCGACCGCTATCGGCGTATCTTTCATAATTCTGTTACTTAAAAAAAGGGAGGGATTCGATTATCTCCCTCCCTTTCCATCAATTTAAACTAAACCTAAATATATGAAAAAACTACCCCTTTTTGGATGGTGGAGGCTTCTCCTCAGAAACAGCCGGATGTTTAAGTTCGTGCAGGAGCTTAAGCTCTTTTTCAGTTGCGCGGTCCAGAACCACGGTTCTTGCGTATCCTGGCCTCACCTGTACATGAACGGTGGATCCTTCAAATTTTTTATTTATTTTCAGTACCATAGTCTGTTAGTTAAAGGTGATAAACGTTGCAGTTCCTCCGGTGATAGTGGCTCCTGCTGTGGAATCAAACGGAAGATCAAGGTATCCGGATTGACACTCTAAAGCGATAGTTGTAAGACCTGCGTCCTCTTCACCTGGTTCAGCTCCGGAGCTATCTGAATCTTGCACGAGCCTTAGTGGCCTTGCGAATTGATCCGTATCGTTAAATCCTACCATCCAGCTGGTCGCGTTTCCGTCGGTTACAATAGCGATGATTCCGCATGCGCTTGCTTCTGCCAGGGAATCTCTGAATGTGTTTAGATTCGCATCGAGGTTACTGAATTTCATCTCTATTCGGTGAGTGTATTTCACGTTGTTGGCTGTACCCTCCCCTTCCTGGGTCCGAATCAAGGTATCAAGATCCACGTCGGCCTGTAAGAATGTTTTACCGCTTTCCATGGTCACCGCTGAAATTTCACCGGATGTTACCGTAACGGTTGCCACGTTATCCTTCTCGGTAAAATATACTGAGCTGTTTCCGGTTACGTTTTTGCCGCAAGTCCTGGAAAAAGCCGCGATCGCTGCGATCCCTATGCCGGTTCCAAATGCGGCACCTGGATCTGCAATAGCCATGATTGCAAGCAGGACGATGGTCGTTGCGATTGCGTATGTTGCTATCCTTTTCATTTTAATTCCTTTCTTTAGTTAAAAAGCTGGGAGGATTGCTCCTCCCGGCTTCGATTAATATGTTACGGCCATCAATTCGTTATGCACATACTGCGCTCCCATGATCAGCTTGGTACGGAATCGGTTTTCTTCTTCATCCTTATTGTACCACATTTCGGTTTTGTTGTAGTTGTTAGCTGCATCCAAACCGAGGACCAGGTTTCCGAGCGCGGTGTAAATAACGCGGTGAGGATATCCTGGCAAGGATCCACTTGCATGTGCAAAGTCGGCATCCAGGCTATCGTCCCATCCCATGTCAATAATCGGAATACCGCGGTAGGTATAAAATTCCTGACCGTCAATCAGCAGTTTGTTTGCTGCTTCGGTTCCGAGGCTCTCCAGGTATGTGATGTAATTATCTAGGACGGTGGTGGTTACCAGCAGGACCTTACCTTTTTTCGGGATCTGCTTCAGAACCTTGGGAGCTCCTTCCCACAATCCTTTAAATATATCTTCTGCTTCACCTGCAGTGAGTGTGTCCGGTGCGGTGTTCGCTGTAGTGGCTGCCCTTGTTCCTGCCAGGTCACCTGTTGCATTGGTGACTGTAGCTGCTGCGAAAGGTTGACCTGGGATTGCGCTTGTCAATACAACAGCGGCTCCGGATCCCGGGTATGTAAGTGTGATATCCCTAAGTGCTAACGCGGCGGCATGTGCTGTTACGAAATTGGCAGCTGTGGTGCCCAGGTCCGTGTCGTATGATGCCAGGTAGTTAACTCCGTTGACCGCTACATTCGCCGTTCCGCTGCTCCCTGTAATTGTAACCGTGTCTTTCTGCGCTACGGCGGCAGAGGTATATGTGACGCGCTTGATCTGTGTGCTGGTAGGCGATGCGGCAGCGTTTTCGAATATCATCTGCCATATGCCGTCGAACGAGTTATAGTCTGCATCTGCGGTTCCGGTGTATGTTCCGCTGGTGACTGTCTCTTTGTAGGTGTTGTTGAGCCAGAATTGACGGAATACGTCGCTTCGTACTGCGTCCCGGTAAATCTCGATAATGATCTTTTTCAGTTGCGTTGGTCCCAGGTCGTTCCAATCGGCTTTGTTCAGTCCTTGTTCAAAGACAGTTTGATAAAATGCACTTGCATCATCGGCGGCCTCTGCTTTCATTCTGAATACTTCGATTTCCCTTTGTGTTAAAGTTACCCCATCGGCGGCATTGAATCCTTTAGCGTATGCTTTAAGAATTTTGGATCCGGCTCCGAAGTAGTTTAACTTTTGTTTTGATTGGATATTCGGAATCACGCGCACTCCCTGGGTTTCGAAGGGAGACATACCGATAAACATCGGCTTAATAAAGTAATCCATATTCTGCTTACCTTCCCAGGAGATCGAGGTGGTGATGAACATGGCGGCCATTCCTACCGTGGCGCCCGCGGCGCTTGCCACAAATGCGGCCATCATTAGGAGGCTAATCGTAAATACAAAAATGCTTTTAATTCTCATGATCGTTATTTTTAAATTTTAGTTGCTTTTTTTTGGTGTCTCTATTGCGGGCTTGTTATTGCTGTTATCCTTCCCCGTTCCATGTCGCCCTTAATTTAGCCAGGTCCGCTGAAAGCATTTCCTCTTCCGGGTTTTTAGCAGTGCTGGATCCTTCTTGGCCTTCCGGTCCGTCGATCTTTGTCGATGATGCGGTGGCTTTGGCGAGATTGGATTTTAAGGATGCGTTTTCCTGCTCGAGCTTTTTCATCCTGGCATTCATCTGTGTGATTGCTTCGGCTGTTGCATCGGGAGCGGTTTCCCTGGTTGTGGCTTGCGTTTCGGATTCTTCTTCTTCGGCATCGCCGTCAGATTCGGTTTCCTCAACTTCTGCAGTTTCTTCTTCTTCCACAACTGCCTCTGCAGTAGTTTCTGTTTCGGCTTCCTCCTCCTCCTCGCCAGATGCGAAAAGGTTACGGGCGGCTGCAATTAAAGCACTCAGTCCTTTTTTCTCATTTTCTGTGACTTCCATAGCAGCCTCGCTGCCGTCAGTCTTTTTAGTTACTTCTGTTTTCATGTTTATTTTTGAATTTGGTATTTCGGGCAGTCTGTTGAGTAGCTCTTCTGGTCCATCGGCCAGGTTTTTAATCTGGTCTTTTATCGATGCGGCGGCTTTCATGGGTTCGTAGATTTCGTCTATTAATCCCAGCTCTTTGGCTTCTTCAGCATCGATCCATTTTCCGTTTCCGTTGGATTCATTCATTAATTCACGGATCTTGCTTTCCGCTGTTCCGCTTCTTTTTGTGTAAACGCGGAGCATTGTGTCGTTGACTTTCTTCAATTGCTCCAGGCTATCCTCGAGCTCGGTCACGTTATTTATAAAAAAGCTCCATGGCTGATGAATGAGGTACAGCGCATTTGCGCTCATCCTTCTTGTATCTCCGGACTGGGCGATAACCGTTGCGGCGCTGGCTGTCATTCCGATCACGTCGGTTTCAATCTCTGCCTTATGGGTTGCGAGCACATCGTGGATTCCGATTCCGTGGTTGATCTGTCCTCCGAGGCTGTTTATAATCACTCGTATTTTCTTTGCCTTAAGTCCGGCGATTTCTTTGAGCTTGTTTCGGATGGCCTTGGTAGTGTTTTCGCTTTCTCCCCAGAAATCTTCACCGATAGGTCCGTCGATTTCAATTGTTGCGTCATCTTCACTTTCGGCGTTAAAGATTGGGTTTCCGCTTTTGTCCTGTGCATTCTGTATGCGGATCCAGCTGTTGATGTTCTCTGTTGCCTCCTGTTCGGTTAGTCGCTTCTTGTTGCTCATGGAAGGTTATTTTTTACAACGTTACAACTTATTTTTATTAAAAGCACTCAAATTTTTTGAGGATGATCTTTTCCGCGGTGCTGTAACTTACGTTATACTTCTCCGCAATGGTAGCTTTCACCTCGGTTTGGTTCTGGGTTTGCTTAAGTGATTCCGCTTCTAAACGAATAAGAAAATCCCGGCATTTTTTTTCGTCGGTGAGTCCTTCCGTTACGAAAATATCAAAAATGACCGGGTCCACCTTATGCCGTTCCGCAATTTTGAGCGCGGCCTGTTCTTTTAGGTTCATTAGATTCCGCGTGTTTCTGTTATAGTGTTGTATTCGCCTTGGGCCTGTTTTAGTTCGTTCATCTGCAGGTATACTTTTTTATCGTTCATCCCGTCGATTATTCGCTGCGACAATGATAAAAATTGCGATTCCATTAAACCTCCGCTTTGTGTTGGTGTACCCACTACCCCTCCTGCAGCAAATCCTGGGACGCCTATGTTTTTAAACACGTCGTACCCACCGAGCAGCCTTTGTTGGCTTTCGTTTAATATCACCTCTCCGGGTTTTACGAGTGCTAGGGTGTTGTCTCCTGACTTCGGTGCGCCTGGCACCTCGTTCCCTGGCTCTACGATTCCACCGGTTTCATATTTCTTGGCCCAGATTGCAATTTGAGCGGCGAGGCCCTGGGCGATCAGTCCCGGGATTACAAAGGGAGATAACACTCCTGTTTGCGCCATGGCTTTTGTGATCGCTACGGCAGTGTTTATTCCTGCGGTGAGTGATGAGGCTACCTGCTCTCGCCTATAATATTTTTTACGTATTTGGTCTTGCTTGGCCTGGTTCCCTTCTGCAGCATCGATCTCTTTTTGTGCGTTGATAAAGAATAGATCCGCGACGGCGTCCGATGTCCTGGCGATCACGTCAAGTGTTTGCAGCTTGCTTTCCAGGATATCTCTGTCGGTTTGCTTTTGCTTTTCTGCTGCTTCCTGCTCCCACCTGGTCCTTCTATCGAGCTGTATTTTTAGTCTATTTTCAAGGAGATTGGCATTGTCCTCATCGACCTGTCGCATTTCTTCAAATGCTGTATCAAGCATATCAACCGCTTCCTTCATCAAGGCATCAACGGTGGCAAGTCCTGACTCATCGATTGCGATGGGTTGTAAAATTGCTGGCAGATCTCCTCCATCCTCTGTTTCGGTAGTGGTGGTTACCGTGGTTGTCTTCCCGGTTCCTAATCCCTTTAAAATTACATTCTGAGCCTCATCAAGCTCTTTTAATGCATCTTTATTCTCATCGACAAAATTTCTATAATTCTGGGCTGTGATGTCCAGCTCGCTTAGTTGGGCGTCGGTGTATTCCTGCCAGAAAGGAATCAATTTAAAGACCTGGTCCCCGGAGTCATTTAGTCCTTGTTCTATCTCATCCCAATAAGTCTGTAGCTCTGTTTTGTCCAGCGGTGTATCCAGGGTTCCTTCGATGGCTTGTCTTATTTTTTCGAATCCTTGAACGGCTTGATCTGATAATTCTCCTCCGACCTGGTCTGAAAAGATGGCCATCCTTTCGTTAAAAAATTCCAGCGCTCTGTTTTGTTCGATAATCGTTGCGCTGTATTTGGATCCCTGTTGACCGAGGATCTCCTGTTTCTCCTGGGTTAATCCGGCCAGGGAGATCCTTTTAACCATTTGCCGGTTGTATTCGGCTAAGTTTCCAGTTAGGGTTTCCATCGATATGTTTTCGCTATCGATGTTTTTAATTATATCAGGAGATATCGTGTTGAGCTCGGTTATGATATCCAGCCTTCTTTCTTCAGCGGTATTTGCATTTAAAAGCTCTGCGGCAAGCTGGTTAACTCTGTCTCTTTGCGTTTCCAATTTATTGGTTGCTGTTTCTACGGGTGCTACTAAGTTTGCAAGTCCCCGAAGGAATGGCTGAAAAAACCGACCGATTTCAATTTTTGCAGCTGTAAATGATGCGCCGATTCTGCTAATGGTTTGATCCAATGATTCGGCCTGTAGAGCATATGCCCTGGCGAGGCTGGATCCATCTCCAAAGTCTGTATTTACCACCTCTAAAATTTCGGCGTATTCTTTTAGTTGCCTGGTTCCGAGCGCTCCTACTCCTGTAAGTGCGCGGACGTTCGGTATCATTTCGGCCAAATCATCGGCGTTTTTTTCTGCGGCTTCTGAAACCTGGACCAGCGTTTTAAATAATCCGTTTTGTTTTATGGCTGTGGCACCTACTTCAATTCCGAGCTCTTTGAATTTTTTACGCGCTTGTTCGCTTGGTTTTTGTAGAGCCGTAAGCGTGGCCTGGATTGCGGTGCTCGCTCGCTGGGTGTTTATCCCTTGCTTTGTCAATTCCGCGTATGTAGTAAGCAGTTCCTGGTATGATATGTCGAGCTGTGATGCGATAGGCGCCACGTTACCGATCTCGCTGGCAAGTTCCGAGACTGTAGTTTTACCGAATTTCTGAGCGGTGAAAAATGCAGCGGCAATCTGGGAGGCTTCATCGGTGCTTTTTCCATATGCATTCATAACTGTGGTTATACCATCCACCGCGGTTGTTAGGTCCGATACTCCACCAATGGCGAGCTGCGTTGCCGTCTCCAAAAACTCGACGGATTTTGCTCCCTCTACTCCTGCGGATACTGCATCGAATAGTGCCTTGTTTACGTCGGCGATCTGCAGACCGTAGTTTCTCATTAATTGGATGGTCTTTCCTTCCAGGGTTTCATTTGTGCGGTCGAGCAGGGTTTGTACGTTTATTTGTCCTTTTTCGAATTCTGCAAATTGGGTAGTCGCCTGTGACAAAATGCGTATAAAACTTCTAACTGCAGCAACGGCCACAAATATTCCGGCGCCTATCTTTTTAAAAGCATTAACAATTCCCCTGCTGTATTCTCCTACCAAGGTGCTGGATCCAGATAGGCTGCGGTCATAGTCTCGTATTTGTTTTGTGTTTTTCTTTACCTCGTCGCCCATTTGTTTTTGCTTGAGACGTCCCTGGGTTGTCTTTAAATTGAGCTGCTCCATTTCCGCGCGGAGCTTGGCGGTCCTGGCTCTAAGTTCGGCCATGGATCCCGAGGTCGATTTGAATTCGCGGGAGGCTTGGCGTTCCACTCTGACAAGCTGCTGCTTTTTGTTTTTAAGATCCTCAATCCTGGAGGTGGTGCTGGCCAGTCCTTTCTGCTCATTCTTTGTCAGTCCTATACCGTCACGTTGCTTTTTGAGCAGCTGGGTCCTGGTCTTGTTCAGCTTCTGCATCGATGCGTCGATCTTTGCAATCCCTGCAGCCTCCTGGCTGGCTCCTGTTATGTTAACGCGAAACGCGAGTATTTTGTCTTGTGCCATGATTACATTTTTTGTATGAATTCACACTTTGCTTTTGTTCCATCGGTGACCAGGCTGGTTAAAATAAAGTACATCGGTTGCCCTTCAATAGTCAGTTTGTAGGTCGCGCGGAATCCTTCATTTTCAACGTTGCTTTGCTCTGTTATGAATTGTAATAAATCGCTGGAATCCACCACAACTTGGACCTTCAATAATTTCCGGTTATTAACGTATCCCCATGTTTTTATCCAATGCGAGGAGTAAAGGTCGGAATAGTCGGGAGTCTCTACTTGCGGGTAGGTTGAGTAACTGTCCGGGGAGGTGTCGTGTGGCTCTTCATAATATTTCCATGATCCGGATCCAAGTGCAACCATCCCGTTCCATTTTAATAGTCTGGGTTCCCATTTGTCTGGTCTGAATTCCGGGTATTGCTTTGCATTGAGCCTTTCTTCCGCTCCGAATATGCGAGGCACCAGGATTCCGGTGTGAGCTATTTGTGGATATTTGCCTAAAATAGTAGGAGAGAAGCAATTGTTTTCTAATTCATCGGTTCCTTTTTTTGCGCTGGGATTGTCAAGTGTTACGGTTTTAGAATATGGGATTCCGTTGTTGTTTACCCATTCATTGTATGCCTCGTCGCCGGTATCAGGTCTGTATTTCATTACCTGGGTGCTTGCGTAATTGCTTACCAGAATCTCTTGTATGGGTTCAAAGTCCATATCAATTTTTTCGCTCCAATCTAAAACTGTGCTTCCTATGAATTGGTCGTGAGGTTCAATGTAGATTTTTCTATTCATCTTGTCTACCCAGAATCTCAAATTGTATGTATCCTTTAGTCCTTTTAAAAAGTCGATAGCATCAATGTCTGGGAGCGCTGTTGACGGATCAACTGTTACCCCGATTCCGCGAAATTTATTTCTTTTGTCCATTGTTTGCTCCACGTAACTTGTTGCCATTACGTTTATGGTAGCGTTCGTTGTTGGTCCGTCGTTATTTGCCTGGCTGAAAAAATACCCATACAGGTCCACCTCATCACCCGCTTCTAAATGAATAAATCCGGTATCAATTTCAAAGGCTCCATATGTAGCTCCTCCTAATGTGCCAAATAGAGACGGATCTGATTGTGATAATCCGGTACCGAGTTTTGTTCCGTTTACTCTAAAGTATAACTGCATTGAATTTGTTACACTTGAAAAGTCCGCGCTTGTATTGTGATCGCTGGTAACATACACTTTGCTCGTTAACCTATATGTCCCATCTTCCGGAGCGATATAAACGCTGGTTATGGAGTAGTCGTTTCCCTCGTCTTTGCTTTGCGCTCCGAATAGTATTTTTGTCGGAGATCCACCAGACGCAATTGCCATACTGGCGCTTGAAAGTCCAGGGTGCATTATGGTATCTTCATTGTCATCTGCGTCATCTACGTATGCATAGAAATCCTTTTCTTTTATGAAATTGTCAGGCTTTGCGGCGGGATCTCCCAAAATGTATATTTTTGCGCCCTCGGTGCTGTTGAAATAATGGCCTATGTCTACGCTGTATCCGGCGTCCTCAAATATTTTCTCTATAATGTCGCCTACGTTAAATGCGGGAGCGAAGTCATTAGGGTAAAGCCAGGCCGCTAGCACCTCCTGCTGGCTGTATAATTGCCCGAAGTTTATCATCGGGTACCTGTAAAAAGCACCGGCGGCAGCGGTCCAGCTCGTTTTAATGTTTGCCACTGAGAATGTGTGGTTATCTCCAGCCTCCCAGCTTAAGTCTCTGATTGATTTTTCCGCTATTTCATTGACCCAATCGTCCGCGTCTATTATAGCTCTTAATGTGTTTTTGTTCACGTCCATAATCTGGAGCGTTCCCTGGATGATGGTAATTCCGGATATCTGCAATCTGGCAATCTCGGAAATATTGACCTGTGAGTTTATCATGTCCGGGTTTCCGAGCAGCTCTCGGTTGTTGGGAGTCATCGGGATGTTGATGGTATAACTTTTAAATGTGTTGCCGATTTCCACGGCTCTAAAGTCATAGCATTGGTATTTGACGTTAAAAACGTCATTATAATCCAGGATATCTGATCCCAGGAGTATGCGGGTTTCCTTACTCATAATATTCGATGTCGATTTCGCTTTGTATTAAATCGTCTTTTGATTTGGCTACCACCTCCTTGCTGGTTACTGCGATCTCCCTGTATTTGTCGGTCAGGTTTTCGTCTATCATCCATACCACAAGTTCGCTGCTGATCAGCTCTTTTAATAAATCCCTCAATTCCTGGACCTGGTATCCGGTCCTTAACTTTTCGATGGTCCTTCGCTGGGTGTTGATTGTCCTGGGTTCGTAGTTGGTATTGCGGTAGGTTTCTCGATCCACTATATGCCTTTTGTCGCTTTGTCCTGCAAAGAACATAGTTTCTGTTCCCATGTCGCCCTTGTATAATAAAACCCGGCTATCTGTAAAGCATTTGTTGTCTATCTGCAGATTCAATTCTTCGCTGATCTGTCCGTTTACTGAGTCTCTGACTGCGTATATTGCAAATTGCCATGTGGATGTCGCGGCGCCTATGGTGGTGCTATTGATTACAATGTATCCATATCCGGGATTGTTTTCCGCTCCATTAAATCCTCCGTCGCTGTCCCATGCATTGATGTATGTTTCATCGGTTGCAAATAAAACCCTCATTTCATGGCTTCCGTTTATGGATAGTTTCTCCCCGTTACGGATTCCTTTATTTAAAAATTTGTTGATATCGTTAAATACGTAGTTCACGCTATCCAAAGCTGCTGATGCGGTATGTCCGGATTGATCGATTATTCTTTCTGTGTTTATTATTCCGCTTCCCATTGATGTTGATGTAATACCGATAGCAGTTGCTGTGATATTGCTCCATGCAGCTGGGGTGATGTCAGCTGGAGCAGCCTCAAAATAATATATCGTGCCCATAATATCATCAATGTAAAAGATCCACCCTCCGGACGGTCCTTTATCGCCTAATGCGTAAGCGCCCGAAATGTCCGTAAATCTTCTAATTGGTCGAATATTCCGAACAGCCGATTTTGCATAATTTGTCTGAGTTCCATCAAGGAAGTATTGATTCCATGCGTTTGTGGCGCTTGACTCTGAAGAGCTCCAGTATACCTGTGATGTTGAAAAACCTCCCAGACCGTTTAGGTGTAAATTTACGTACATTTGATTAAGTTCATCCTGCGATGGAAGGTGCCATGGATATATACCGTCGCCGTTTTTTAACAGATAATTCGAGTCAAAACTTTGCCCGTTTGGTATGATCGCTGGAATATATAAAAGCGTATCACTCCATGAGCTGGATCCGCTTGTTGTTACTCCGCTTGAATTTTCGTAGTACTCAGTAAATTTGATTTTAAAATAAATGGATGGATCGTTTATAAAATCGGTTATCTTTTTTATTGTCACCTTGGTTGAAAGATAAATGTCTCCATCGACGTTGCCTAAAACTACGTAGCATGAAGTTAAATTTTCAGCGATCCTGGCCAATGTTATTTTATTTGCTGTTTGTCCGTAGTATTTCGCTTCTTGAAGATCGCTTCCGTCACCATATTCCCCCACTGTAAGTTGTACGGGATCTGTTCCGGTATCAGCGTAATTTTCAAATCCTATAATTAAAATATCACCCTCGCTTACTGATCCTAAGTCATTAGAGGCTGCGTGTGCATTTATCATTCCGGCTCCGTCGGCTACCGTTATTTCTCTACCGCTGGTGGTGAATGTTGTAAAGTTTCCCTCTTCATCCCACCCTGTCAATAATTCAGATCCGAGTGTTGGCTTTTTGGTTACCTTGTTTCCTCCAATGGCGAAGTCCGGCATGCGAACAAACCGGTCCAGGAGTTTTTTAAATTCCCATGTGTTTAATCCTTTAGGCTGTTCGATGGTGGCGATCTTCCCGGACCGACCTCCCATGTAGACCTCGGCTCTGATTCGTAGATTGTTGTAGGTGGATCCTTCAGTCAGCGATGTTGTCACTTCAAATGTCGGATCGTTGATCACCGGTTTTTCTGGATGTGTTGCTATTGTTAAAGCCATTATTTCGTGGTGTTAAATCGTTTTTTCCATTTTCTCAGTAAAAGGTCCAGCTCGATCTCTACCTCCCGTTTTGCGTATTGCTTCATAACGGCAGCGAAGTTCTCACTGTTTTTTCTTATCGTCTCATTTATAAATCCGGTCCTCTTTCCTGTTTTTGAAAATCTGCGGGATTTCTTGCTGGGCATCCCTTCTTTTTGATGTGTCTTTGCAATTGCAAACGCTACGGATTTTGCTTTTTTGTTGTCGTTGATCCGCATCCGCTTTTTTACGTAATCGATCAGTCCCGCGATGTAAGCTCCGGTGATATGGATTTCTGTTCTATGCCGACCGAGCTCGAGCGCTGCTCCTCGCTTCAACATCAAAACGTCGATAGTCAGTCCTTTGTCTGTTTCATGGGTTCGGACCTCTATTTCGTTTTCAAATTCCCCGGTGAGCCTATGTCCCTGGAGTACCCATTCGGCTGCGAGCGCGGCTTTCAAATCCTGACGGACCTTCTTTAATATGGGATTATCTTCGGCCATTAACAGGATTGTGTTACCGTTACGTCATATCCGATTGCGATCTCGCTTTCTACGCTGGTTGTTCCCTCGGTGAAAAACTCGCCGGAAACATTCGGGTTGATGTGAATCTTTGCGTCCTGGTTTACCTTTAATACGTACTCTTCAAAGTTAGCATGCATGGCTTGCCATTTTTCGTGTTTGGTTTCCGAGTTGCTTTTCGCCCTGGTGTCGAGCCATTCCAAAATGTAGACGCGCATTGTGTATGTAGTCTCGACCGCTCTGTTGCTGTTGAGCCTGGTTGTAAATTCCAGGCTGTTTAGATCCCACATTATCGTTGGGTATGATCTGTTTTGCTCGGTGTTTAGATCCTGCATTGGATCAAAGATCACCCTGGCCACGTCGATTCCTGTAGTTATGTTCAGCGCTGTTTTTAATTCGTCGATTCTCATTGTGGTATTTATTTCTGCAGCATTCTCCTGGAGTACTCGTTCTGGCTGCGTATGTAACTCAAATAATCGAAAAAGTCCCAGATTTTGACGCGCTCGACCTGGTTAATGGTTCCGTATGCACCGCTTTGCGCGACCTCGTATATCAGTCCTCGGTAGTTGAAATTCTCCAGGTTGCTACTCTTGATCGCCTCACCTTGATCGCTTCGTTTGGGTTTTTTAAAAATCGTCGAGTATCGTTCATGTATTCGGAGAATCGCTCGCTGATGCAAAAAAAAACCGACCATACTATTGACATGTCCAGGTTTCTGAATGCTTCGGCTCTCTGTAGCGCCTCTGTCTGATCATATGGCTGGTCCTTCTCGCGGCAGTAAATTCCGCATATCACTGCGAATTTCTGTACTCCCTTCTCCTCCAAATCCCGGAAGGCTATTTCAATATCCGCGGCCTCGGTTACCGCTAGCGCATCCTCCTGGGCCATGACCACCTCGTCTCCAAATATGCGGAGGCTTTTTGGCAGGTAGTAGGTTTTGTCCCGGTATTGAAATTCGGTTATCTTATCCGGCTTGTATTGCTCCATCTTCTTTTCGTCTCTGATCAGCGGGACAAGGTAAAAGGTTGATATTACGAATTGGTGGAGGTATTCGTAGTAAAAGTCGGTTACAAGATTCCATTCCGTGATCTCTAGGATCTTTTTTGGCATCGTTGTGAGGATCTCCATGACTTTTCTGAAGTATTCAGCGTTCTCGCCTATATGCCGATTGCTATCGATCTTCTCGAGCGCTTTATTATATTCCTGGTCGCTCCCCTTGGAGCTTAAAACCCAGAGGTCCCGGAGTAGTTCCGGGATCTCTAAGTTGGCCAAATCTTCAAATTGCCGGAGCGTTATTTCACTCCATTGTGTAGCAGCCTCAAAGGTGCCATGGTCGGGTGTCTCGATTTTGACCATATCAGTCGCGGCTTCCTTTTTTGAATTTGGTATACTGCAGAATCAAAACATCGAGCCGCTTTTTTAAGACCATCAGCGCTCGGTTCGGCTTCCCTGCTTTGGCCCTGGCTTTTGTGAGCAGGTCCACATCGGCGCCCAATTCATAGAGCCGGTCCTCAACATCCTGTAATGTTACGGCCTTGACTTTTTTGGGTGCTGGTTTGGCCTTGTCGACCTTCGCTTGTTCTTTGGCGTTCGCTTTGTCGCGGACATCATTTTCCAATGCGTCGATCTTCGCGAGCTCCTCCTGTTCATGGTCCTTGCGGAGTTTCTTGCGCTTGATCATCTCTTTTGCCTCTCCGAATTTTCCGTCTTTTACCAGGGATTCGACGGTTTCCCTTTTTGCTGTGTTCGCCTGTGTTTCAACAGCGGCACCTTTGCTTTCATTCACGGTTCCTTCTTCTTTTTTTTGCTTTGCCATTTTTGCTTGTTTTTAATGGTTATTTACTTGGTTTATGAATCTCTCGGAGCGATAGCTCCTTTTTCTTACTGATTGTTTTCTCCTTCATGTCGTATGTCACCGTGTAGACGCTTTCCTGGAGAAGATTTAAAATGTTTTTTTGGCCTCCTCTACCTACCTGTCGGTTGGCCATCTTTACCTCGGTGCTGGGTGTTACCACGTAGCTGCCCTGGATGGGAAGGACGTAAACTCGGACGCGGTGTAATAGGCAATACTGATCGGCGAGCTTCTTTGCCCTCCAAAGGGACCAGCGGTTCCAGAGTGTGGCGATGTATTGTTCCCACCAGGTGGATTGGTTCGGTAACTGTTTAAAGGTTCGTTTTTTTGTCATTGCTCTGCTTTTTTCTGTTGTGCGATTTTGTCGAGTTGTTCAACGGTCGGGATGTGATTTTTCGGTGCTATGCCGATTCGGCGCATCCGTCTGCGTAGGTATTTTTCTGTTTTCCCTCCTATCAGAAGGTTGAGGTCGATGTCGTGGATCAGGATCTCTAGCTGCTGGTCCGTCAGTTTTTTATAAAATTGCATCGGCAATATGATTGTCTCGTTTTCGCCTACGACCGGGATCTGGTCGCGTAACCATTCGCGCTGTTGTTCGCGTTGCGGGTTGAGCTGGATGGTTTTTGTTTGTATCTTTTCGTCGTTCATGGGTGCAAATTACGGAATTGCGCCGAGATTTCATAATCTTTTTTATAGCTTCTATTTATTTGGGTTAATGAATTTGTTTTCTAACTGTCAAGTATTTCTTGACGGTTCATAATTGTTTCCATGATTAAAGATTTTTAATGTTATATTTTGCTACTTTGATAAAATCGAGAAACAGCTTTTTATTT
>Ga0136561_1000239_pt1 | contig 19221 bp, 19 predicted proteins | sample AntRauMeHopE1498_FD_104641 | JGI IMG/M metagenome (GOLD analysis project Ga0136561, IMG submission 104641) | Saline lake microbial communities from Rauer Islands, Antarctica - Metagenome Hop E1 #498 | ecosystem: Environmental > Aquatic > Non-marine Saline and Alkaline > Saline | place... | reverse complement strand
GATTTGGTCTTTATGCTTTAATAAAAGTCCCTTAGGACCGCTCAAGATTCTTCGTCTTATTAACTTCTTTTGGTTCAAACCATTAAAATTACTTATTATTTTTTTTAGTTTATTCATATGTTACGAATCTTTGAAAAGAATATTCTTTATGTTATTTGAAAAAACAAATCATAAAATTCCTGACTATTATTATAACGGATTATTTATGAGTGGAATCATAGTACTTATATATTCTGTATACAAAGAATTATTATTATTCATAATTATTTTTATGATTCTATCTGCTACATTGTCTTATTTTTTACTTGGAGTCAAAAATAATTTTGGTTTACCATACAGACTCAAATCTCAATTTAATATGAATTGTAAACAGGAAAATTGGATGTTCATATTTTGTATTCTTCTTGCTTTGATTAGTTGGGCAATTATTTTATTTTTTATTATTATTGTTGTTATTTTTTTCATATTGTTGAGTCATTTTATAGTATGGATTTATAGAATAAATCTTATAGATTTTTCTGACCATAAAAATTTATCTAAAATGTTTAGTCCAATTCAATTCATGTAATTCATCTATGTTGTTTTTCACCATTTCTTCTTGTTTTTGAAGTTGTATTTCTCATTTAGATTTTTACCCTTCTGTTTTTAAATCTTTTTGTCGTTGAGTTAAAACAGCTATTTCTGCATTTAATTTACGCGATATTTTTTTTTCTAGTATTATTTGCCAACTTTTTTTCCCTTATCTGAAGTTGCCGTATTTCTTCTTCATATGCCTTTATGTTTGCCTCATTATCTTTGATCATGGATGGGTTTCGTAAAGTGTTCCCTTTTTCTCGTAAGCGAAGTAAAATTTTAAATAAAATTTTATAGGTTTTTCTAAATGTTCGGTTTGAAGTATGAGCAGTATTTGTCCTGTTATTTGCTGCATTTTTTGCTTCTTCTCTTGCATTTTTTGCTATTGATTCTTCTTCTGCTGGCATAGAGTGTGCTGGTGCTACCTGTACTGGTTCTGCTGCTCCTTTATTCTCGGCCTCCACTTGAGCTTCCTTTGCTGCTGCCGCCGCAGCTTCTACTGCTGCTTCTTCTGCTACTTCTGCTACTTCTGCTGAACTTAGTGCTTTTCCTGTTGCTTTTGATGGTAGTGGTCATTCTACTTGTTCTCTATTTTTTAAAAAGGATAAGATATTTATTATATATTTATTTAATTGTTTATTAGATTCATCATTCATTACTATGTATGGTTCCGTTATTGTTGATGGTGACTGTACTGATGATGATGGTGGTAGTGGTGATTCTACTTGTTCTCTATTTTTTAAAAAGGATAAGATATTTATTATATAATTATTTAATTGTTTTTTAGATTCATCATTCATTACTATGTATGGTTCCGTTATTGTTGATGGTGACTGTACTGATGATGGTGTCTTGTCCTCCAGTGGTGTCTCAGAGACTGATGATGATGGTGATTGTGGTTGTGCTGCTTCTTTTGATTGCTTTATTTGAGTTTGACTTGAAGTAGAATCAGCCACATTAGCACTTACTTCAGAAGGTATATGCGGTACATATTCGGATACATCTTTAACAATAGATTCTTCTAGAAAAGGCGATTGAACAAATTCATTGTATTCATCCATTTTTCCAGTAACTTTACAATACTGTTTCAAATATTTGTATATTGGTTGAGTTGTACTTCCGCCAATATATCTTGGTAAAGAGACTTTTTTACTAGGAAGAATACAAAGACTACCTTCATAATAGGTAGGGTTATATTTGAGTTCTACTTTTATATTCGGATAGTTTATAAAATCACTATTATAATATTCTTGTGGCAAACTATATTCTTGTTCTAAACCATATTTTGAATTCATAAATGGACAACTATTGTAATATGGTTTATTTACAAAAGATTCTTCAGACATAAGAAACATATTATATATATGATTATTTATTTTTACATAATATATAATGACCTTAAAAATGAATGACATTATTTATGATTTTGTAATGAATCAAAAAATAGTGGTGTTCATGTGGATTTTATTTACATTTCTTTTGTATCCTATACATCATGTTATCATTCCAAAGTATTATGGATTGGTCATCAACTCATTCAAAGATAAGTCCAAACAATTTATGGATTTTATAAAATATTTGGTATTCTTTTATATTTTATCGATGGGGATTGAAAGTGTATTATTTTATTGTACAAAAATAATATCTCCGAATTTTGGTGAATATGCAACTACAACAATGTACAACTATATTATTGACCATTATGAGTTGAATTTTGATAATATACATAGTGGTGAAATATTATCTAAAATCACCTATGTGTCCACTATTTTTTTCAGTTATTTAGAAACTTTACGGACTTTATTGTTTTCTCAGTTGTTTGTATTCTTATCTACATTATACCATTATTGGTTTGTATCAAAAGAAGTATTTTTATGTTTTTTGTTGGCCATTGGATTTAATTTTTTATTTGTCTTTAAGGTATTTCAAATAAAATACAACGTTGACTTATCTTTGTATGATAATCGCTCTAAATTATTTGAATATATGAATGACTCTTTGCTAAATTTAGTAAGTATTTATAGTACAAACAGCGAAGAAAAAGAAAAAAAAATATTCATTGACCGAGAATATAAAAAATATAAAGACATCGAAACAAAGACATTAAATATTTATGTTGCGTCAGAAATGACTTGGAATGTGGTTTGCGCCATTTTATTTATTATATTGAATTATTTGATTTATAGTTCTTATTTGAAAAAACAAATTAATGTAGAGAAATTAGTATCTACCTTTACATTAACCTTTTCCGTATTGAGATTTTATGAAAATGCTCCACAAATTGTGAAAAAATTATCTAAATTATATAGCGAAATAAGTGACATAGAGAATTTTTTTATTGAAATAAACAAGTTGAATCAAACCGCAAAAATAGACACAAAGGGATTTGACAATGGAGACATTATTTATAACAACGTATACCATAAATACAAAGACCAATTTGTATTGAATAATGTGTCTCTCAAAATAAAAAAAGGCGAAAAAGTGGCGTTGATAGGTCATATTGGAAGCGGTAAAACTACTGCGGTTAAATTATTATTAGGGTTTCAACCTCTTACTATGGGAAATATAACTATAAAGGGGGTACCTATCAATGAAATATCTAATAGTGAACTTCGAAAAAGTATATTTTATATACCGCAAAAACCTAAATTGTTCAATCGTAGCTTGTATGACAATATTGTTTATGGATTAAATGACCCACCAAGCGAAGAAAGTATTTTAGAGTTATTAGACACATTACATATGAAAGAAGTCTTCCAAGAAAAAATACATAAAAAAGTAGGATTGGATGGGAATACATTATCAGGTGGTCAAAAACAAATCGTTTGGTTGTTAAGGGCATTTTATCACAAAAGTAAGGTGATTGTCATGGACGAACCAACCGCTTCGTTAGACCAAGAAAACAAGGAATTGTTATTAAAAACCATACACAAATTATCCATAGGAAAAACCCTCATTATTATAAGTCACGACCAAATCGACCAATCCTTTCGTAAGATACAATTCAAAGATGGTAAAATAGTAGATTCATTTATAAGTTATTAAGATTATTTACTTTAATGCCTTTTCTACATTGTTTATTGTTGCTGGTGCGTTTGCTTTTGCTTCTTCTAGTGCATTATTTGCTTCTAGTGCGTTTTCTACATTCTTTATTGTTGCTGGTGCGTTTGCTTTTGCTTCTTCTTCTGCTTCTTTTAGTTGTTTATTCAATTGATCGGTTCGAACCGTAGAAGGTTCTGTGAAGTTTTCTTTCAAGTTAAAATTTGTGTCAGCCACCGAAGTATCCTCTAAATCAAAAAATATCTTGAACCATAATTTCATTTGATGATTATTATTTATTTCAAAATAATGAGACAACTCATTTAGTTTTTGTATAGATTTATTTATTTTATATTCTCTATTTCTAAAATTATCCATTATACTTGGCGGAGACTGTTTATCAAATATGACATAATCCATAAACCACTGGGACTTTAATGTATTGTCATCATTTTTGTATAATTTTTTTATATTGTCTACTTCCTTCATTACATCTTCTATGAGTTCTATATTCATACCTATATTTGTTTGTGGTAATACATTTTTTTCTTCTGGGATATTCAATGAATTAATCTCTTTCTCGTTCCAAACGTTTCCGTCATATATCTTTCCATTTGAGGTTTCTTTAATTTCATAATCTTCCAAACCATTCATCATTAAGTTGTGTGGAAAGGATGTTTTATTTGTTTTATGACTCTTTAAAATAATACCACCCTTTAAAAAAGAATTGCTGTCATATTGGTCTGAATCTAATACATTATAGAGTTTATTGTTTTTTTTTATAATGTATACACCTTTTATGGTAGGATAGTTATATAGCTTCATCATTATTATATATAGTTTTATTTAAATGTAAGTAAATATAAAAATTGGTTTAATTCGCCTACAATATCATCACGTATTGTAAGCAAATCACTGTCTAATTCTAATCCTTCTAAATGTTTAATAAACACATTTACTTTATTGGATAATTTTTTGGAATTGGAGACATAATGGGTTGAAATAGTCATTTGGGCATTTAACTTTTTTTTATTTTTACCTAACCAAATTTCAACAAATTTATCCATATGTTCGTTCAACGACGCATACAAATGGTCTGTCGCTTTGTGAGAGGAATAACTATTGGTTTTCCAATGATACATCTTAATACACATCATCATTTCCAGAATTTTATGTAAGGTAGTTTCAAGTTTTACATTTTTTAGCGTTTTCATTATTATATAATACTATATATATAATGAAAAATAAAACACTAAAAAAACAAAGGGGCGGCGATCTAGGTCAAATACTTGGGGCTAGTGCTTTAGGTGCGTTTCTTTTGTGGGGGGTAAGCAAAGCCGGTTCTCGTAACGAGTCAGGCGCTGTGTACAAAATGAGAACTGAAAATCTTAATTCAAGCGAATTAGCAAGGGAATTAAATGGCCAAGATATTGGTCCATCTAAAATATTCATGATAGAACAACCAGTAGTTCCTCCTAGTAATAAATCAGTAGTTCCTCCTAGTAATAAATCATTAGTTCCTCCTAGTAATAAATCATTAGTTCCTCCTAGTAATAAATCATTAGTTCCTCCTAGTAATAAATCATTAGTTCCTCCTAGTAATAAATCATTAGTTCCTCCTAGTAATGAATCAGTAGTTCTTCCTAGTAATGAATCAGTAGTTCTTCCTAAGAAAAAAAAACGGATACCCACAGGTCTTGGAAATTTATCTTTATCCAAAAATACAAAAGCATCGGTTACTTCAGTGCCACGAGGTCAGCCAGGGTCAAAAGGTACAAAAAAACGAAAAGAAAAAGAAAAAGAAAAAGAACAAAAAAAAGGAAAAGGAAAAGAAAAGGAACAAAAAAAAGGAAAAGGAAAAACCCGTAAAGGTTATCGTAAAGATAACCCACCATAAATTATTCATAAATCACTTCAGGGGTCCATTCGCTATAAGGAATTGCCTTTGTAGTTGGTCTATCTAGAGACAACAACCGGTCCAATGCTTTTTGGCGTTTTTCTAAAGGTGGTAGATTTATTTTTCGTGATAATTGTTTCCATCTCCATTCAAATTGAAGCGCCGTTTGCCACAATGGAAATCCCTTCACATAACACACTCGCCTCCATAGTTTACCTTGGGCTACTTTTGTGGTTGTTGCATATGCCCCTCCTTTTATTTCACCATTATGTTGTCGCAATCTTCGGTTTAAATCGACTGTTGCGCCAACATAAGTAGAACCGTCACTACATTCTAATAAATACACAAACATTATATATAAAAAAATGAAATTAAAATGACCTACTCCTGACAAAAATGGATTTCGTCCTCTTTATTGGCGAAGACTCTGTCTGACAAACTCGATGAACACACGTCATAAAAATATTATTTTACACCTTTGGAAAAACGCCGATTAAATCTTAAAATATTTGTTAGAACCAATTTATGCCTAAAATATTTACTAAATATATTTTTATCATCTATTAAATTTGTAACTTTAGCCTATTTCCATTCAACTAAATAATATTGGACCGCTGTTAATTTATAATCATTACTTTTTCATAAATTGATTATAAAAAAATTGAAATGAAATACTTAAACAAATAACTATAAAGATGAACTATTTGAAATCTACGCGTAAAGAATTAATTAAAATTTGTCAAGAAGAAAGATGAACTGACAAAAATGATACACTGGGTTTGAGACCAAAAAGTGATTTGGAAACTGATGTAAAAGTATTAATGACTGGAGATAATTATACAAAAGAGTTACTAATAGAACAACTTGCGTTACATAAGGGGTATGTTAATGGACGAATAAATACAACTAAAAAAATAGGTGTGAAAGTAAGACTACCTTCTATTCCTGAGGATATAAGTGAGAATATCATACTTCATAATAAAGTGAACGATAATACATCAAGGTGGGATTGTAAAAATGGCGATTTAGAATCACAAAAAGAAGGAAAACAAGAATGCAAATGCTTTACAAGCGGTGGGCCTCTGTCATTTACACCATCAAGTAATTGGGATGTAATATACTTCCTTGATGCAAGAAACTGGTTATGTAATAAATTTATATTACATAGAGTTTCATTGAAAAGAACTTCATCTGAATGGTTAAACATAAAAGTAAATAAGATACAAACGTTTTATGACCAAACGAAACAAGGACGTCGTCCTCGTATAACATGGGAGTCGTTACATCCACAGATTAGTTCTTATTGTACTAAAGTATATGAGGGGACGTTTGAAGATATATTTATTCCTCTTGAAGAAGTAAAGGAATAATTCTATTTGCAATTAGTTTTACGACAGGAACAGAAACAGCATTCCCAGCAAGTTTATAAAGATTTGAATCACTTAGACTTGGTAATTTATAAGATGATGGAAACCCTTGAAAATTGAAACACTCTCGTGGTGTTAATTTACGAATTCCTTTTTCATCAAGAACAAGAGGAACATTATGACCTCCTGATCCCAATATTAGCAGTTAACGTAGGGCATTCACCGCTCTTATTTTCTCTTACATATACTCTTGTATATTGATAAATTGTATCTTTTTTAACTACACTTTCTTTTACAACTTCCCACGTGCTTGATTTATCCGTATAATAATATTTTTCAGGAATGTCATGTTCAAGAAATTCAGATATTTTCTTTTTATTAATTTTGGGAAAATCTAAATTAAACTTATCAAATACATTTTTTGATTTTATACAAACAATATAGATTCGTTCTCTGTGGTGTGGAATACCTGTAATATCAGCAGTATTTAAAACCTTATAGCATATATTATAACCTCTTTGTTCAATATTATTTTTTATGGTATTAAAAGTTTTATTGTCATCATGTGATAAAAGATTTTTTACATTTTCTAATATAACACATTTGGGTCGGTGAGTGTTAATTATGGATAAAATTTTCCAGAAAACATTTGAGCGTTCATCTTTAAACCCTTCTTGAAGACCAGCAATACTAAATGGTTGACACGGAAATCCACCGGTCAATATATCATGCGATGGTATATCTTCATTTTTAACTTCATTTAAATCTTTAAGAGTAAGTTTATGATTAAAATTGTTATCATAAATATTTTTAGAATGTTCTACCATATCATTTCCAAATACTACATTTACAGCATTTGTTAATTGAAATGCTAACGTAAATGCTCCTGTTCCAGCAAATAAATCAATCATTTTTAGTTTTGAGCATTTGTCAGTTGTTTCATTATTAGTGTTTAAATGAATAGATTCTTCACCAATAACATCTTGTAAAATGCATTTGGAATGAATAAGTTCTATTAATTGTGATTTATTTTTTGAACTACATTTTGTAATGCCAAATTCTTTACACTTTTCCAATAATTCTAATTTACTCATTTTTGATATATCCATTTCTTCGGTCATGATATGCATTATTTGAAATCAATTTTTTGTTTAATCATTTTTTCATTTATGATTTCCTTCAATATATTGATTTTCTCTTATAGAACAATTATTAAATAAAATATATCTGTTCAAAGGTGTATGGTTGAAAGAAAACCCAAATTACGAACGCTTGTTATAAAGCATCATTTTTATTTCATCTTTGATGTTATTCATAATCTCATCGCTTTCTTTATTGGATAAATATTTGTCGTACTTTTGTCTCAATTCTGGAGTGCCGTATTGGTCTAACCAGTCTTCCAATAAAATTTCTTTACTTTCATATAAATTATCGATTTCAGAGAGTTTATGTTTGATATTCCAGTTGCCTTCTTCATACACCATCAAATATTTATCTTTCATGTTAGAAATATAAATATTCATATTTTCAGGTTTCAGTGGATTAAAATGGATTTTTTCAATCATATCCTTTACACAATAGGTAACCTTCTTAATGGCCCCTATGTAATCTTTGTTGGTCAAGTGAGACAAATCGGTGTCTCTATACGAAAGAATATTTATATTGGTTGTATTATTGGTTATGTGATTGACTTGTAATTTATCCATCAACTTATCAATATGTTTTTGGTAATTTTCGTTTTGTTGTTTTTGGTATTCTATTTCGCGGTCTTTCATCAACATTTGATTTCGCTGTTGTTCTAATTGTAGATTCATCAGTCGCACCAGTTCTTTCAAATCTTCGTCCTTGTTTTTTTTACAGGTATATTTGATGTGTCGATACATAGACTGTGTATGTTTGAATGTTTTTTTACAATAAGCGCACGTTGCCTCTTGGTCGTCGATTTTGTTATGTTTCAAAGAAAGTATATGTCTTTTATAATTTTCTGGACGGTTGGTTTGATAGTTGCATTTTTCACATGAATAGCTCATGTATAGCATGTATGAATTATCTTTAATAAGTTTACTCACTCAAAATAACAAACATTTTTTGTTTGTAAAAACGAGTAACTCGCTAAAATGTTGGTTTTCAATTGTTACCACAATTATTTATAGTTGTAATAATGGATTACCTTGTATGGTGTTATTTTATTTTTTTATAATTAAATAAAATAAATTAACGAGTGACTGAAAATCATATAACGAATGCTTACTTATTATGGGTTGTATTAGTCTATAAAAAAAACGACATAATAAAGTCAGGTTTAGAAAGTGAGGCTCAAAAAGTGAGAGATGGCCTATAAAATTATTTTGTAAAATATTTTTTTTGGAAAAGCAAAAAGGTTATGTATGAGTTCCCACGATTTATCACGTGGTCTACAACATACAAGCTAATCCAAATCAAACGATTGAAACAATATATTCAACCTTATGGATATATTGCCCCATATGCATCATAATACATTATTTAATTTTAATTAATTGTATTCGTGTTTGTTCAAAGGATTAATGTTAAGTTCCATGTTGTTTCATAGCGTTCGAAATCATAGTGGTAATAATACATTTCATAACGGAAGAATACTCGGTCGTTATTGCGGAGACAAGCGACCTTATACCAAGACATACGTTTGATTATTTCCTTTTTTGTGATTTACTTCGTGATTTACTTCGTGTTTTGCTTCGTCTCTTACAAGAAAAATAATGTTGAATATTTGGTGTAAAGATTTGGTCCAAACAATGCCCGATTTGGTCAATCATCGACAAACAATTATTATATTCCATTGGGTCGTCTATATTTTGGGATTCTTGAATATTGTTCACCATATAACGCCCATAATGTTTCATATACACGTTGGAACGTAGTCTTTGTGGTGTATTGTATATGAATATTCTAAAATGAAAGAAGTGTTTGTTCGGGTACTTTATATACAAATGAATGGATCCTTTATGATTGTGCGAACCTTATTGATGTAGAGTATAACGATCTATATCATCTTTGACTCATCAATTCTAAATGTCTCCTTGTTTGACTTACCTCCGCTAAAGATAATTGAAGTAGTCGCATAAATGATTGTGGCTGCGAAATAAAGATACAATAATAATCTGATATAGTTGATGGCGTAGACTCATTATAACCAGTTATTTTCTTTTTTTTCGTGTTTGGTTATTGCTTTGACTGGAAAAATCTTGTTGCGATACTTGAATGTTTCTCTGAAAACTATCATATAAATCGTTGTAATCCATAGGTAACGCACGATAAAACAAATAAAGTCCATCGTCCAAATATTCTTCGCGTACATTGTTTTTTTCTTCGATCACGTCGGTCAAAGTCATGAAGTCTTTTTTTGTTATCCTTGGAAAAAGTTTATCATAAGATTTCATATTCATTTTCGAATGATATAGTTTGGCGCTTGATGTGCTATGGTTCCATGCTATAAAACGTTGTCCATAAGAAAGTCTATATATATGTCTCAATGCATATATCCATAATAATCGTCCGGACGTAAAATTAGGATGTCCGCTTTTATCAAACGTACAACGATTACTAATATAAAATATAGGATAGTCTATACGATTTATAGTTTTGATTCCGTGATATACTATATATATCGCTCCCAATATTTTTTTCTTATGTAAGAGCCATAATGTGTTTGAATTCTCTTGAAAAAAGTGTATCCATTCACACTCATTGTGTACGTTTGTTTGAAATGACAATAATTTTTTTCTAAAGGATGGACTAGGTACTAAGGTGGTAAATATTATATCTTCATTGAAACGATTAAATTCTTCTTTCAGTCTATTATCTACTTCTTTGGATACTATATTAAAACTACTCATTATATATATGCTATATAATCCTTTATTGGAATAAGTAAAAATTGAAATATAGTATGAACGATAGACCTCACTGATTTATGCGACGACATTTATATGTTTGGATATCCCGAACATACACACGAAGATTTGAATGCGTATTGGGAAGAAAATGCGAACGACATAGAGTTCAATCAATTTCACAAAAGAAGAATTATCTTATAGGTTGACTTGTACAAAAATGTCATTGTTGTACAAGTCATAAACCCAATTTAAAACAAGGTCGTCGAAACTCGAAAATAATCCCCAATATACATTATAGTGATCATTCTTGTATGTGTGTGATTGTCGTCATATTTATGAAAGCTTTACTCACTCAAAATTACAAACAAAAAATGTTGGTTAAAATGAGTAACTCACTAAAAAATGTTGGTTAAAATGAGTAACTCACTAAAAAATCTTGGTTTTCAGTTGTTACCATATTTTTTTATAGGTGTAATAAGAGATTACCTTGTATGGTGTTATTTTTATTTATTTTTATAATTAAATAAATAAAAAAACGAGTGACCGAAAATCGCTCATCGAACGATTACTTATTATGGGTTGGTATGTTGTTTTACTCTATAAAAAATGACATGATAAAAAAAAGTGAGGTTCAAAAAATGAGGTTCAAAAAGTGAGGAGAGAGATGACCTATAAATTTATTTTGTAAAATATTTTTTTAGAAAAATGTCAACTCCAACCATAAAAAAGCGTATTATGATTCCGTCATTTCCTTCTTTTTCTTACATCCGCGTTCATGTGCCGATAATCCGGCCTTCTTTTCGCTAATGAATTCACAATAAGGACATACAAACTTTCCACCTGAAAATGAGTAATACATGGACAAATAATTTTCCAAGTCTGGCATTTTTAACTCATCCACTTGCTTCAACAACTTGCCTTGGGTATCTTTGATCATTTTTTGTAAAGTATCTTTTTGAATACGATAATGGGTATATTCTTTATGAATATTATCAAGTACATCTTTCTTGATTGTATTGACATCTACTTTGTCATTTATTTTATCCAAATTCATTTTGAAATGATCGATGATGTCAATGGCGACTTTGATGACGTCTTTGTCATAATTTGCGCTGTGAATATATAACAAAATATGTCCATCGTGAATATTAATTTCAAAGTTATCCTTGTTACAAATTCCGCCATTTTGTGACAAAAACAACCCAGAACAATTTTGAGTTTCGCAATCACGAATAAACTTTTGAACTTCTATTTGTGGGACATTGACATTGTAATTCTTATTTTCAATCATAATGGTTGTTTTGTCTCGACGATTCAGCATAACATCACCGGTTTCTTTTTGAGTTCCAACGCTTTCGATCGAGGCGCTTGGATAAAGCGATTGTAAAATATGAAACAAAATATTTTCGGATAGTTTGCCTTTGGACGATGAATTTTCTAGTTTATTTAAAATAAGAGACATATTTTGCTGGTTGGTGGACGTTATATCACAGATTTCTTTGAAACCACTTTCTAGTTTGTGTTCGCTACGAAGTAATTTTTCGTTGGTGTCAATCACCGATTGATTGAATTTTGTCTCCAACTTTTCAATGAAAGAGGTGATTTCTTGTGGATTATATTTTTCTTTCATAATCGATTCCTCAAAACGTTGTAGAGAATCTTTCAGTTGTTCCTGATTTTTGGGCATCATATCATTCCATAAAAGATGGGTCTTGTCTATAAACATAGTTGTATGTTCCTTTAAAATCGGTTGAATTTTTTCAGAGACATTGTTGGTCAGCGCGTATTTCAATTGATCTATATAAATATCCTTCATTTCCATCATTTTCATTATCACCTGATTTTGTGATTCTTGTTGTAATTTAGACATATCATTGGTCATTGACTCCATTTTAGTTTGGAGACAAAGTAATGTCTTATTCATCTCATTCATAAGATTCGGCGACAAAGAGTCGTTTTGCATCATTTTTTGTAGCATATCCACCATAAATATATTGACCTCTTCAAATGAAATATGCTTATTTTGTTTGTAAAAATCAATCACTTGTTTGTTGTGGATTTGTAAAGTCATACTAATATAAATAAAAATTATATATTTAAATGTATTTCATTAACACTTTATAAAAATTGAAATTTAAAAATAATAAAAATTAAGAGAAAGATGCTTGATTATTATTCCAACTTCGAAGGACCTACCCGAAATGAAGCAATTGAAATTATTAACATGAGTATCAATAAAAATAACAAACCACAATGGTTGAAAAAATATGTATCTATTTATGTAGACGAAGAGATTAACCAATATGGAGGATTATGTTCTCAAACAGGCTGGATAGTAATGACTAACCCAAGCATTTGGAATAAATTATTAGATAAGGAAAAGTCTTCTATGAAGCGGTGGAAAAAAATATTTCACGCGATAAAGATAAATAATATAGATGGCAACAAGAAACAGTAGTAAAATATTACACCTTTGAACCTTCAACTTAATCCATTGTGATTTCAATACATTAAAATATCCTTCTATCGCATTTGTATAATAAATTATCCTTTTTAATTCCAAAATAAAGACTTTTATGATGAAGTTAAAAAATACAACATGATGAAACCAGTATAAAATTATTACAAAAAAGAAATCGTTGTTATACTGGGGTTGCATGTCACTGAGAGACGTCAAACACCTACGAGAGAAACGAATATATCACAAATATTGGTAAAATAGAATGAACCTGAATACGGAGAACATTGATTTGATCATAAAGTATGAAGTGTTTGTGCAACCGCCATTGGGTACACCAAGACGTATCTGGTTCGGGAATTGTGATGTATTTCTGTGGATATTGTGCTATACATAGGTGGTATAAATAAATAATTGTAGCCCTTTTCACCGAACCATCCAACACTTTCGGGTATTATTTTATTAAGAAATTTCTAATACATAGACAAATAATTTTCTAAATCCGGTAATTCGTCGACTTGCTTCAACAATTTACTTTGGGTTTCTTTAATCATTTTATGTAAAATATTTTTTTGATTTCTATGTGATTGTGTTCTTGGTGAATGCGGTCGAGTACTTTTTTTTAATGGTGTTGACATCTATGTTGTCGTTTATTTTATCTAAATTGGATTTAAAGTGGTCAATAATATCTATACCACTTTGGATGTAAAAATCCCTGAATTTCCTTTAAAAAGTGCGTTAACCCCCATATATGAAGCAAAACACATTGCGGGCCAATCTCCTGTGAAAAACCAAGTATTATCGACTGTAGGATTTTGAAAACCGAGGGGTGGTGTGGTTGTGGTTGGGGGCGGATTGTAATCAAAAAATTTTCCCTCTTTTGTCGCCGCCCCACTAGTATTGTATTGTATTTGGTTAAACCCCACCAGGGGATCCGCCGTGTTGATAGGAGTAAATATTTCTTGACTCGAATTAGAAAAATTATTATCTTTAATTAGCCATTCACAAAAAGCAATTTGATGATGATCTCCTATCCTTTTTATCTGAGCAGCTCTTATAGCATGTTCTTTTGTAGTGGTCGATGCATGACTGGGATTATGATTCCATTTATGTGTACTAATACAATCAGTAGGCTTACCTACTACATTACAACGAGTAGCCGTATTCATTAAATGCTTAACCGCGTTTTTGTTTGCGTGAGAAGCTGGGTTAAAACTCAAGTTGGTGTCATCCGGGTAGTCGAATAACTTGTATTGATCTCTATTAGGCCAAGTAATCGTCTTGGCAGAATTCATATTTGGATATTGTGCTTTGGGTGCGGCTGTTACATTATTATTATAATAGGATGTACCGAAATTTAATATACTAAAAGGACTACATCCAATGAAATTTATAGCTTCTTTAAATGTATGTACAAATTTTGAAAAATTTGGGTTTGCTACTGGCTTTTGAAAGCTTTCGGTGGATCCTAATGTGCCCGCGGACCCCGGATCCGAAATTGTAGCACTGCTTATCATAATATGCACTCTGAAGTGTTCTGGACAAGAATTACCATTGAAGAGTCTACCTATAACATCAGAAACACTATCGCATACTATATATATATCTTTTACACCTGTAGTAGGAGCTACGAAAATAGCGTCGTAACCATTTTGACTTATATGAGTAGTTGACGAGCTTGGAGTCCATAATAAAGTAGAAAGTTGTCCTCCTGGCGTTTTATTTTTTGGAATTTGTACGTTTTTTCCCATTATGTATTCGAGTTGTATTATTTTCTTTGTAACATTAAACATCTTTCCGACCATTTGGTCTTCCGATATTAGTTTATTTTGCGGATAATATGAAGAAGGTACGTAGCCGGTTGTGGGGCAACCTTGTATTAATGTATCTACAACGGTTGATAATAGAGGGTCCCCTAATTTTCTTAACGAAAAAAAGCCGTCATGAAGGAGTTCCGTTAATAAAAAATCAACAGGATTCATACCATGATCTATCATATTCGTCATTATATTTACAAAATATATTAATAAGGTAACTAAATTAAGTTCTAAATAAAGGACATCAATTAAGTTATCATCTTAAGGGTAACCCTATTTCACGTTCTAATTCAGCATAAAGGACATGAATAAAGTTAGTAGGATTACATATTTCAGAAATTATATTTAAATTATATTTTGGTCCTAAAAGAATTAAGATGTTCGCTGATAAATAATTTATATAGTTCTCTATAGAAGGTAATTTTGTATTGTAAGTGTAAATGTTAGTTCCCAGATATATTTCATCTTTTTCATTCGGATAACTACTTTCATCATAAGGGTCATTTAACGAAAAAAAATCTAATGAAATATTTAATACATGAAGAATTTTACTTGGTTTTTCTTCTCCAGTGGCACGCGTGATTTCATCCAAATAGAATTGAATGTCGCTTTTTTCTTTATTTTTAAAGAAAAAATATTTAATCAATACTCTGTAGAGTTTTATTGTTATTTTTAATAATTCAATAATCATTTCTATATTATAAAAATTATCCATATTTTCTCGGTATTCTTGACTATCATAAGGATCCCTACGATCCCTACGAACTTCTAGTTTGGAAATCGCCGCAGCGGCTTTGCAAGATTCTAAATGATCCTGTGTTCTCATGAATTGTTCATCATATTTTTTATTTTGAAGACTTTTCAACGTTCTATAATATAACTGAATAGAATAATCCGCATTTGTCCCATTCATAAATTCATGGATCTGACCCTTTAGTTTAACGTTGTATGACTCTATTTTTCCATAATATTTTATTTCTTGTCCCAACAATAGATCCTCTAAATTATTATACAAAATTTCTAATTTAGAAATTTCATGAATCTTAAAAGTTTTATTTTGACCAAGTAATATATGCTCGAAGGTATTATCCTTAAAGACCGGGACTTGACGTTTCGCGTGGGGTAACGGGGATTGACTGTTCGGCGGTGTATCGCCGAATGACAATTTTCTTCTAGCAGTAGTAGTATCACCGGATGACAATTTTCTTCTTTTAGCAATAGCATTACCGCCCTTATATTTTTTTGTGAATTTGTTATATCTTGTTTTTTTATGCGGTTTCTTACTTATACGCTTAGTATTTTTTTTTCGTAAATATCTTGTTTTTTTATGCGGTTCCTTACTTAAACGCTTAGTATTTTTTTTATATTTATTCGTCTTCATTATATATATAAATATATTATTTTGTAGTTCAGGATAAATGAATCATACCAATGTTCTTATGATTTAATGTGTCTAGTTTTACCGGACCCGATACGTTGGATTATTGGTGTTAAGTCGCTTAAACATCGACCATAGTTCCTTTCTATATCATTGTAGATATTGTCGCTCGGACGTTGTTGATATAATTTCCATAAAGGGATATATCTATGTGAATCGTAATGGTGTAAAATAATTCTTATTTGAGAAGTAAATGCTGAAAATTGAAATATAAATACATCCTATCATTATTCAAATGAATATATTCAATCAAAAACTGAGACAATACAGGAATACATTGGTCTCCCTAAGGTCTATTCCATATGAAAATATGTTTATCACCTATAAGTCTATTCATTATTTCGATAAATCTATCAAAAAAGAAAATGATACATATAACAAAACAAGAGAATATATCATTGGTGCTATCATAAACAATTCCATAGATGAACCTTATTATATTTATTCGCGCCGTTGGAAACAACTGAGACAACAAGTACAATTTTATATAAAAGGTCTATGTGATAAGCACCATATCATTCATTATAAAAAGATCGAATGTATACACAAGGCCGGAAGGGGGCATCATTATGATTTTAAACTTTGTATAGATGATCGAGCATTCCACATAGAGTTTAAATACAATTCGGATGTTGTAAATGATTTGCCCCAATTTGTCTCTCCTATGAAACCAAGTCAATATTTGAATATGGCGTTTGAACCTTGGTTTTACGATAATTATTTAATTCAAATCGCAAACTATGGTAAATTAGATATGCCCAACCGAGACAAATATTTGAACACCATTCACAACAATAAGGTCGAATGTATGAATAAGTTCAAAGAAAAATACGATACAAATAGTAGTTTCAAGAAATATTGTCAGTCCATAGACAAAGAAGCCATCCGGCTTTTCATACAAATGACGCATATAGATATGAATAAGTTGTCGGAATATTTGTTAGAAGGGCAAACAAATAAGGTATATATGTGTTATAAAGAAAATAAATTTCATTACGATACTATAGACGAATCCATATATAAAATCGTATGCTTAGAGAAAAAAGAAAATACGAATTATATTTATGTTACAGACATTGGTTCTAAGCTAGAAATAAAACTCCGTTTTAAAAATGGTTGTGGACTTCAGTTTCCGGCGTTTCAAATAAAGAGAAAAATACCTACACTAGAAGAATTAAAACAACTTTGTGAAGTTCATCAAATTCCGGCACCAAGACTAAAGAAAGATATTTGTCTCGTGTTAGATAAACATAAAGTCGTGTATTAAATGTAAATGGGTAGGATTTTACATAGTTCAATTGTATTTATAGCGTTGTTGCCAAAATATATATCAATAAATTCTTGTGTTTTTTTATGTTGAAATGAACGTACAATAGCGTCATAATGTTCCATAAGATTATCCATAGGTTCTCTGGGTTTAATACAAATCAAATGATTTTCAATCAAATACGAACTATGTTGAACAATACAATAATTGAAAGTATATTTGCCCTTCCCGTAACCACGGTTTATAACTAATAATGGTTCAGACAATCCATCACGCTCAATATAATTTTTTTTGTCTTTATTTTTATACGTTTTCTTGGATAGTTCATTGTTTACAATATCGGAACTATAGATTAATCGTGTTTTAGTATCATCGTCGCTGAGTTCTTGTTTACATTGATTCCAAACGATTGTTCCGACGTGTACATCAAATCCCAATGTATCAAGCGTAGCGGATTGTTCGTATAGCACTTGAAGTGTTTTGATATTTGTCTCTGTTCCAAATAAAGTAAAGTTAGAAATCGCCATATAAAAATTGGTGCTAGGCAATGGTTTATTTTGTAGGAGGATAAGAATGGTGTCTTGTTGGGTTTCTATATATTTATCGTTACAATCCATAATAGTTAATATATGAAAATGTTCAATAATATATTTACGGGTTTTATCATAATAAATACAATTCAAAAAACTCTTTGGTAAAACAAAACTGAGAATACCATCTTTACTTAATAATTTTAAAGATTTAATAAGGAATAATAAGAATATGTTTGGTCTTCCGTCAAAATACTTATGATATTCTTTGTCTACATCGTTTTTTTTCATCACAAAATAAGGCGGATTTCCAATAATTAAATCAAATGTTTTGTCGAAACGATGAGTTATGAAATCATCATGTATGAGATTCGGCTGTAAATGTTTTATAGACTCATAAATAGTATTATTATACTCTATTCCTGTAATATTTACATCATACTTTTGTTTAATGGCTGAAATATATTCACACGAACCGCACGAAGGTTCTAATATTTCTTTTACGTTATCCATATATGGTTTCAAGTATTCCATATTTTTACGAATGGTCTCAGGTGGTGTAAAATATATACCGTTTTGTTTTTTTTCATTTTTTTCCAATTGTTTGGTTAAACCAATAGAAAGATCTGAATAATGACTCATGTGTTTATGTATGTAAACTATATTTAAAATCAATTTTATATTTGTCTCCAAATAAGAATTATTTTACAAACCAATTACGTGACAACATTACAACTGAGATTCCGATGTTTTTTGATTTAGTTTTTTGTTAGTTTTTTAAATATTTGATTTTTTGTTAGTTTTTTAAATATTTGATTTTTTGATTTAGTTTTTTGTTAGTTTTTTAAATATTTGATTTTTTTGATTTAGTTTTTTGTTAGTTTTTTAAATATTTGATTTTTTGATTTAGTTTTTTGTTAGTTTTTTAAATATTTGATTTTTTTGATTTAGTTTTTT
>Ga0136561_1000233_pt1 | contig 19671 bp, 26 predicted proteins | sample AntRauMeHopE1498_FD_104641 | JGI IMG/M metagenome (GOLD analysis project Ga0136561, IMG submission 104641) | Saline lake microbial communities from Rauer Islands, Antarctica - Metagenome Hop E1 #498 | ecosystem: Environmental > Aquatic > Non-marine Saline and Alkaline > Saline | place... | reverse complement strand
CAATTTATTCATTATCTTGAAGCCTCTTATTTAGATCGACGTCGATATCTTTTACTAGTTCTTTCATTCTTTCGTAAAGATGCCTTGGAAATTCCACCGGAGTTTCTTCTAAGCATTCATACCAGAAGTGAACGTGCGGTGGTTCACGAAATGCATACACGAAAGGAGCATCTCCGTATTGTCTTGACGCTTTGCGAAGAGTTTTACCAGTATTAATTGCTGTGTCTACAATCAGGGCTCTTTGATCTGGTATGAAAGATCCATAAGGAACAAACGGAACACGCAGCATATAGGATGCGTAAACAGATGCAATTGCTCCGCTACGACCTGGCCCCGTAACATAGTCAATAGGAGGAAGATCGTCTAGTACCTGCTCGAGTCTTTCGCTAAACTCTGACTGTGACACGATGTACATTTTTAATAACCGAAAATTTCCTGTTGGAGATCCACGTCTGCTTCGACATCAAGCAAAAGTGCAAGGCTGGCAAGAGCCACCATTCTGGTGGCTCCTTGTGCCATTAAATCTGGGTGTTCTGATGCCGCTATCCAATGCCCATTATCTCTATATAGCTTAATTGTTACTCTATCAGACAAGTTCGTTTACCCCGGTTGAACCCAAGCCGCCGACTCGATCTGTTTTCTGTGTTGGGCGCTCAGCTGTTTCGGTTAGGGCACTTACTGTCATTTTTTCTAGTGCGCCCTGCGCTATTCTGTCACCGTGATGAATTGTTACAATGGTATCTGACATGTTATAGAGCATAACAAATAGTGGATCCACATAATCGGAATCAATAATAGCGACGCTATTCGCAAGCGTTAAACCCATTTTGAGGGCCATGCTTGAGCGAATAAAGATCTTCATCAGATGAAGATCAGGAATATCAAAGATTAAACCAGTAGGCACTAGAACTCTGCTGTCAGAATGGATTTGAATTACGGGGCCGTTGCCAGTAAGTTTTACTGGGTGTTCAACTGGTCTGTTAAAGGGATTGTAGGATAGGTATTTTGTACCTTCTTCAATGCACGCATGTAGATCAAAGCATGCTGACCCCTGTGTAGCATAGACCGGCAGAGTTGCAGTTTCTTTATCACGAAAAATATTCATTGTTAAACCTTTTTGCTTCCTATTGTATATTTACTTATGAGTTCCCATTTAGGCTTGTCTCTAAATGGTATGATTTTGACCCCACTGAGGGGCAGTATTGGGTCTACAGTCTGATCTGGATTGACAATCTCCAAAAGATTCCACTCTTCGAGTAGATTCGTAATGGTGTTTCTTCTTCCTTTATCTTCTTCTGACAGCGTGTCATTCTTGCCATCAAGAATAAACAATTCTTTGAAGTGCAAGATTACATATCTACTCCTATCAGTTTCTTTATCCATTTTATGTAGGATATGACACGACTGAAAAATCTTCTGTTCGGTCTTAGATGCTACACCTATACGGGTGAGAGTCTCGCGTATTTTTAGAAAACTGTCATCTGATATGAGTCTTATTTCAGCTCCGACACCTCTGAATAGATTTTGGTTCATTATATTCACTCTCTTTTATTTTTGTTTTTGTGAGTTACAATCTATTTATTTGTTTTTGCCTTCGCCAGTGTTTCTCATGTCTCTAAGAGCTTGAATATTGTCTTCGGTCAGAATTTTCATATACTGTTTGGCAACTTCTACCCTGCAGTTGTACGTAACACAGATGAGGTCAAGAATTTCATCTTTTGCGAGCTTATGCCACTTCGAGTACCTTTTTCTTTTACGCAGAGATCCGTAGTAATAGTAATACTGCGCAGCCTTGGGCATTGCAGGCAACATATTCAGTTCATTGGCATAAAGAACAGTATCTGGGAAGAAACTGAATCCGCGATTTACCATATACGCGTTGTATTCCTTGGCAGATTCAGGATTTTCTGAGATAAGATCACGCTTGGATTCAGATACTGAAGTCATGAACGAAAAGGGAGTGAGTTTCTCTTCCTTTGAGAGCACCTCTTCTATTTCTTCTATATGAACATACGGCTTAATAATTTCAGACGCGTCAAGTTCCTTGCTCATCTTGGTTGTGCCTCATTTTTAATCTGATTCATAGTATCAGAACATTCTTTACATAAGTCTAGTTCAATGACTCCATCGGCAGCTTTTACTTCGATTTTCCAGAATTCTTTTTTGGGTGAAGAATTCCTACAGATACTACAGATAGCTGTCTTTTTGGGTTTCTTGAAAAAGTTCATAGGTCACACTCAGCCATGACCTCCACAAGCGCAGCTACTAGATTGAGCTCTTGGTCAGGAACAGAAGGGTGCTGGAATTGGTATCTGGCAAGAATAACGACGAAGTTCGGAATGGAATTCATCTTAATCTTGTCAAGTCCTGTCTCAAAGAGTTTTCTATACAGCTCAGCAAAGTCTTGATCTGTATTTGATGCGACCCACTTACGCATTTCTGTGAAGTCTTTGTTTTTAATGAGTTCGAATAGAGAATCTATGGATTCTTGTTTGAAGTTATTAAAGATTCCTTCGTCAATCTTACCAGATGCAGCATAGTTTTGAAGTTCATTTAGCACTCGACGAAAATCTGGGAAGTACTTTTCGACAATCTTCGCGATTACCTTTCGGTCATATTCTACACCTTCGGTATCCAGAATAGTAAGAACACGCTTGAAGAAATGCATCGCAATGGTTGCGCGATCCGCCTTATCGATTGCGAAATCTACATTCGAGAATCTTGATTGAAGAGCAGGAATAATTCTGTTCTTGAGGTTACAAGTAAAGATAAACCCACAGTTTTTGCTATATTCTTCAGCGAATGAACGCATAGCAGCTTGAGTAGCAGGAGTCAGATAATCAGCTTCGTCAATAATCACATACTTGCGACCACCAGTAAGTGAAACAGACGAGGCAAAGTTTGCTATCTCGTGACGAAGTGTATCAATGCCGCCATTCAGTGAGCCGTTGATAAGAATGTAGTCACAGTCAAGTTCTTTGAGCATCGCAATCGCTGCTGTAGTTTTTCCGGTACCGGGTGAACCGGAGAGTAACAGATTCGGAATATTTTTATCGTCAACAAATCGCTGAAATGCTTTTTTTGTCTTTTCTGGTAGAATGGTATCAGAAATGCGCTGGGGCCGGTATTTTTGGCTCCAGAGCATTTCCATTGCAATATTGTCGTTCATGATATAAGATACCTTATTTTTTAGGTTCAGTTTCAGTTGTCTCAGCCAGAAGCTCTGGTTGGTCTGCAGTGAGGTCTGTGCGAAGCTTTTCGATTCTTTCGCGCAGACCACCGACAAAGAATATCTCGTTTCCTTTAAAGGCACCCCGCTCTACACAGGCATCTATGAGTTTGACCATTTGCCCGTAATCTTCTACTGCTAATGTTAGCTTATGTGCCATTATGATCCTTTCTTATATGTTGATTTAGATTCAATTGCGATAAAGTAAGTTACAGTAGGGCAAGAGAATTTGGAAATACCCTTTGACGAAAGTTCTACTTCATAGTCAAACGGCATAATTTGAAGATTTTCTGTCTTGATAATCAAGGAGAATGTATCTTCAGTTTCACCTAGTTCGACGCCAAATGAGTCAGCCGAGGGGTTGGCGCTGTCGATTGCTTTCAGATAACAGGTGCCATTTTCACCGACGAAAGCAATTTCAGGTAGCTGATATACACTGGACGCTTTTAATACTTTCAGAAAGTCTTCTGCAGTAAGAGTTACAGCCACGTCTACTGTCGGCAACTTGATTTCTTTTTCAGGAGGAGTAATGATCATCGAAGGATCTGCGTAAACATATTTTGCTTTACTTTTACCTTCAGTAATCGTGACTGCTTTGTCACCAAAGACAAGATTCGGTTCAGCATAAAGACCACAAACGGCCAAAAATCTAGGTAGATTATAGATACCAGCTTGCTGCGGGAATTCGTCCGGTACAACTGCAACAGCCATAACAGTTTTCGTCGGGCTTATTGTACGAAGTGTCGAACCTTCCTTAAAAAGAATTGATTGATTGATTGCCGAGAAGTTGCGCAGTACAGCAATTGTTTCTTGCGATAGTTTCATATTAAATAGTACTCCTTAGATGAGTTAAGATTTTAAGATTTTGGGGATTGTTTATAGTACACCAAAGCTTCCGCGAAGTCAACTTAAGATTAACTTGAATTGCGTTGATGCTGCAATATACCAGTCAGCATTCTAAACTCGCTGAGGAATCTGATGTTTGCTTCGGCTGATGTCCAAGGTCGAATCGTAATTCCCAGTGGTGGTTCTATAAGATTCCACGGACGAGGTGGTGACTTCATAAGCTGAGGCATCTCATCTGCAAGGATCGCGTTGTCTACCCGCTTTACTTCGTCTGGCATCTTACGAGCCATATCGAATTTATCGCAGACAGCATTCATAACACCTTCCTCGATTTCAGCATAGTTTGTAAGAAAACGCTTTAGTGGCCTGGGTATGTCGACCACATATGCTTCACCGGCGTCATGTAGAAGGCCCCATAGCTTGTACTCCGGTGAAAGTGCTTGCGAGACGAGCACGGAATGCTGTGCTACTGAATAAAATTCTCTACAGTGCCCACCGTATCTGCACATATTTGAAAGTGCATGCGCAATGTCTTGAATTTCAACCTCTTCTGGTCTTGGATCGAGTGGCCAAAATGCAATACCACTTGAAGTCTGTAGCCAGTCGCCTTTACGTTCTTCACTCATAATATATTTTACCTTTTTATCATTTCTAGATCTTGCTCTGCTCTTAGTATTGCCTGAATTCTTAGGATATCAGCAAGAATGTCCCAAGAACTGTCGTGCTTCTGGAATACTTTACCCCAGAATTCTTCGTCTTGAATTGGTATAAATCCGTTTTCTTTTGGAAAGTCTAACTTCGCGTCGATAAATGTCCTGGTGTCTCTCAGTTTCCAATGAGGTATTGTGCTGTTTAAAAACGAACCCTTCTTCTGCGCTTCAAACATTCTCCACAGAATAGGCGGATCAAAAGAGTTTGCCCGAGACCACCAGCAATCATACTTTGAATTCTTTGAGAGATATGTCAGAATCTCTACGGTAAATTCTTCGACTGTTTTATCAGTCTTGAGAGGCATGATTTTTTTCTGAACGCTAGCATCTTGCTTCTGCCAAAACTCTACTGTATCAGCATATACTACCCAGCCGTAGTCTCTGACCTGTTCTTTAATTGACAGCTTGCACTTTTGCATATCAGCAATTGATCTTAAAGTGTATGGTGTATCTGATACCATTTTTTCGAGATCAAATGTAAAGAACGAGCAGTCAATTACTGCACAGTCATTCACGTTAGTTCCCATTGTCTCGTAGTCTAGGATAAAATGCTTGTTTGATCTAGCCATTCATAAATCTTTCTATATTTGTAACATCTTCAGATGCTTGGTGCTTAAGAATACTTTTCTTGAAGATTAACTCAAGGGAAGATTTGGTCTTTTCAATAGAATTAAACTCATATGTTTTATCCGCTAACTCTTGTCTGTCAGCTAATGTGAGTTTAGAGAAATCTTGAACCGCAGATAGAAACTGATCCTTGTTTCGTACTACGCGAATAAATTTATTTCTAGTCTCAGCATCTAGTATTTCAAGTGCAGGGTGGTCACCATCTCTATTACCGAACAGTATCAGAGGTACACCACGCTGTAGAGATTCAAGTGACGTTATCGTATAAGTGTCATACGGTGCGAGTCCCACGAAAGTACACATTGAATTAGATATAGCATCCATAATCTTTTCGTGAGGAAGGTCAAAGATTGTTTTTCGTAGCGGCTCATCTTGAAACCTCTTGATATTTTTTTCGGCGTAGTTCTTTACTTTGTCTCCAGTCGAAGAGAGGTAAAGCATAGTGGTATAAACTTCCGTTTTGATTTCTGTCTCTTCTAGAAACTCGTGAATGATAAATGTTTTCTTCCCGGGATTCAGTGCTGATACGTGTCGAATGACTCCATCAGATTCTTTTGCTGTTTTTCTTTCTGTTACGCATGCAGGATACAGCACACCGTCTGCTTTAATATCAATAAAATTCCAACCGTCTGCTGCCTTACTGTAATATTTCTCGAATCTCTTTCTTGAATAATCTGAAACGCAGTAAGTAGATACAGATCTTTCGGACAGCTCGGAATATAGATTTGCATTTACGAGATCTGTAAAGAAACCAGGAACAAGATGATTTTGAATAACTATAGGTAAATCTATTTTCGATACTAAATCTCTATAAATTGGGCAAACAATGTGATTTGACAAGATAACATCTGGTTGATAGTCTATAATATCAGCATACATTGCTTCATAAATCTGCTTTCTTCTGATCTTGTAGTAGGCTTTGATTTCATCATTTCTGAGTGTAGGATTAAAGATAAACGCGTCCGTCTTTTCTCTATCAAAATCACCAGCAAGGCAGAATACTCTGCACTCGTGTCCTAAGCTCTTAACGGCGCTCATATTTGACATCATAGACATATCTATGCCACTATGAAAAACTGTATCAGAAAGATAAACGCGTAAGGAATATGGAATAAAGTAAATCTTCACTGCAGTTGGCTTATGTCGTAATCATCGACGTAAGACATACCGTAGTTATTAGTGCCCTTGGGAACAGTTACCCCTTCTTTCGGAATAAGTTTAATCTTTCTATATTGGCTGTAGTCAACAAAATGGTGCCATCTACCATACTTCCAGACAAGCGTAGCAACATCAGGGTGCATATCTACAAGCATTTTTGACTTGTTGATCGTACCTGAAGCATTCATGCGACCTTCGCGCCACGCTGTCGTGTCAGTGTCACCTTCTTTGTGATAGAACTCTTCTGTGTTTCCACCTTTAAGAAGTTGTGTGCCCATTTTGCCCTGCAGAAAGGCATTGAACTGGATAGTAGCGTCACCGTCCTTGAGTACGCGAAGTGACAGATCAGTATCTTCGTTGTATCTTCCTCTCCATCTGTGCTTACAGTCATTTTTAATCAACAGCGCAGAATAGATGCGAGTATTTAGAACATACGGTGGATATTTTTGGCTGTCTGCGCAGAAGAAAAAGTACTGTGGGCCAGCAATCATGATATTCGTAAATCTGTCTACGAAGTCTTCCATTGCATTAAAAATAGCACCAGTCATAACTCTATAGCGAGAATTCAGATGCAGTCTATAAAAGTCCTTGATATTATCGTCAAAGACCCAATGTCTTTCTGCGCCGAGTGCAATGGAATGATCCCATGCGTAGTTTCTTGCGCGACCTGGGCCATCTCCGTGATTAGAAAACGGAGCGACCACAAGCGTGGCATATGGATTAATCTTGAACTTTTCTAGAGCTTCTACATATCTGTCATGATCCTGTGGCTCAATGATAATGTAGTGATGAAGTTGCATCATAGCAAATGTACGAGAAGTGTGCATCGTCTCGTGTCGCCCTTTGGATATAATATACATCGGATACGATGGTACTGTTTTCTCACCGATCCAGCGCTTTACGAGATTATTTGACTTAGCAAGGGCTGGATACCACGCATATTTTGTCTTGTCTGTGATGTTTAGCTGTGTTACTTCTGCAAATTTTTCAAGATCAGCATCTGTTCTTACCTTGACCATTACAAATTTGTAGGGCTTATTATAGTTTTGCTCGAAGAGAGGCATATTTTGCCAATGGGCCATCCACTCTTTTTCACCGAGGAAATTTTCATCTTCTTCAACATCGAGCGCAGATTCGTTATCTGTTTTTTCATGCAGAACTCTTCCATGTGGGCGAATGAGTTCTATGTCTATGTCAGTAATCTGAGTAACATCATCACTGAATAGTGAGTTATTACTTTCTACAGGAAAATACATTTCATTCTGGCGATAAGGAATAACATGGCCGATCGCATTACAGAACTGCAGATGGTCTTCGATGTTCTTCATGTTCACCTTTATCAGGCGAACATAGTCCTTTACCTCGACGTTATTTTTGGGGATGCCGTGAACCAAAGGAACTTCTACTGGTTCGTCGAAAAAGTTATCTAGGCTCGAACGATACCGATCTTCTCGGCGACTTTCCACATCTAGATAATTATCATAGCTTGCGCTTTCTTCTACACCGATGACATTTTTTACCATATTTTCATAATCTCCTTCTTTAACTTATAATCTTATAACAAAGTCACATTAAAGTCAACCAAAAAAGTCTTCTAGCGTGTCGATTTTTACTGATGACCAGTTTACAGCATCGAGAACACCTTCGATTGGTTTCAGGAAAACCTTCTGAAATTGTGTTTCATGATCTATATATTCGCTCAACCCAAGTTCTTCTGGAAGAAACCCTAAGAATGCAATTACATTTTCGCGAATAGGGTTCGGAGTTTTTAAATACACAAACTTTACTTTATCACCTGACTGAATAGATGTGTACTTGTTTCCGAGTTTTTTGCCCTTGATCGTCTGATTATATAGTATTGCACCTCTCACGTGTATAGGTGTGCCCTTCCTATAGCCACCTTGGTCGTCTGTGAATTTACCTATATCATCTGTACCAGAGATTTTAGCAATTTCATCTATTGGAAGTTTAGAAAATTCCGCTCTAAACTCAGCGATAAAGTCTTGCGCATTTTTTTCTGTGCCGTTCATTATAACTTTGTACGCTTGAACCATCTTTTCGCGGCAAATGGCTGGAGTGGAAGAACGGACAGATTCAATACCAGTAACAGAAACCTTAGGCTCAACATAATGAACACCTTCCGAGGACAGCACGTTCATGATGTAGCGCTTTTTAGCTATGAAAATAGTTCGATTGGTTATTTTTTCAAGTTTCATAGACATGGCATTTCTGTATGCACCCATGTTAGTGGCCAGATTATCATAACCAGTCTCAATAGCAGGTAGCACTTTTCCTCTAACAGCTGAAGATATGAATTTCTCTATTTCAACCATATCGAGCTCACCTGACCCGTAAACTTTTTGTACTAGTGGATCCATTTTCAGATATAAGCTGTCTGTATCACCGTAACTGACATAGTCTAAGTTAACTGTGTTCAGCAATTTGTTCATATAGACGTTTACAACTTTTTCTGCAGTACGAAGTGAAAGTTGGCCAGACATAGTAATTGCCTCTGCCATTTCAGCAATATAGTATAGGAAAAAGCGATTTGCCGTAGCACCATAGAGCGCATTAATCTGGATTTTTATTGCCATCTGTTTGTTATGTAGTTGGATAATAATCTTCTTTAGCTCTTTAATCTTTACGGAGTCACTTTCTTCTTGTTCCATTTGCTCATATTTAAGCATTTCTTGTTTTACAGCTTTTCTGGTTGCATAGTATTCTGTAATAATCTCAGGAATAATTCCAAGTTTCGAGTTTGAAAAGCAAGCGCCGTTTGCGCAGATGGAATATTCTGGATTTGTATTTGTGTACATACCATCTAGTACCATGTCTATGGTAACATTCTGTCTCATGTCAGGAAGGTGAGTTTCTGGAGACATGTTATATTGTAACATTAAGTGAGGATAAAGGCTGTCAAGGTCAATCGAAACGATCCAATCTACCATTCCGGGTGTAACATCTTTTACATATCCACCAATGAGATCACCAAGTTCACCACCAGAAGAAGTTTTTACAATAGGTACTAATTTTTTACTCATGAGTTTACGATATAGAATTGACTCCCAGATACCGACGGTACCGAAAGCCTCTTCGTAATTGACTCCACCAGAGTAAGCCATAGTCAAGACAAGAGATAATAGCCCGGATTCATCTTCCATGCGCTGAATAAGATATGTGTCTTTGAGAGAATAGTCAAGAAACTTTTGAGGATTTTCTTCGTATAATTGTGCCAAAGAGCCATATTCTGTATAGTCAATCTTTTTCTCACCAAGAACAGTATGGGCAATGTTATCTAGTTTATAAGAAGATTGTGTACCATACTTATATCCAAATTTCTTAAATGCATCCATGTAGTCAATTACTGAAACACCAGATATCTGATAAGTCGATTGTTGCTTGTTATAGATCACGCGCGTCTTTTTCTTGATCATCCCCCAGGGCGAAAGCTTCTTAGCAGATTCAATACCTAGAAGACGAATGATGCGTGTGATTGTGTACATGATGTCGAAGTACTCGACGTTCCAACCAGTAATAATGTCTGGGTAATCATACGACCAGATCTGAATAAAGCGACGAAGAAGATTCTCTTCTGTATCGAACTTCATGTGCTGAATGTCTTCTGGATCAATACCAGTTTCTGTGAGGCTCTTGTCGTAATCTTTAAGAGTCAGCAAGTGATACGTTTTACTTTTTGAAGACTTGTATGATATAGATGTAATTACTTTTTCTGCCTCGTTAATGTCAGCAAAACCATCTGTGGAGTCATATTCGATATCGTACGAGCAGATATTAATCTGATTCATATCGAATTTTACTTCGTCGGGATACTTTTCTTGGATGAATTGTTGTACAAAATTAGCGCTACCGCATAGATCAAATCCGGTTACGTCTTTATACTGTTCAATGAACTCTCTCGTCTCATTGATAGACTCGAATTTTTTTGCCTTGAGTGGCTTATTTCCTATAAGGGAATGATAGTCAGCCTCACTATCTCGAGTCGAGATGTAAAGTGTTGGTTCAAAGAAGTGCTTTCGAGTAAACGCCTTACCATTCTTGTAGCCGCGCCAAAGAATGTTGTTACCATACTTTTCAACTGAAGTGTAAAATTCAGACACTTACTTCCTTTCTAGATTTTGGGGATTTGTAATAGTAACACTAGCGCCGGTAGGAGTCAACCTACAAGTTCAGTGAAGTTCTTTATTTTTTGGAACTGCAGATGCCTGTCAAACTTTTCTTCAAAGTCGTGGCCTCTATGACTTATTACTAAAATATTGTCGTTCGCGTTCAGTTTCTTCAAGATCTCTAGTAGGGATTCCACACCAGCGGCGTCACTGGCAGAGTCTAAAATTTCATCGAGTATCAGCAAATTCGTCGAAGCACTGTTTCTAAGTTTTGCAAGTGCTCTCCATGCAAACATGATCGATAGAGAAATTCTCATTTTCTCTCCTTCAGAAAAGGATCCGAAGGAAAAGGCATCTCTAAATCTTGACTTGATCGTTTCAGTAAAATCTTCATTCAGATTGAAGTCAACAAACAACTCAAATTCAGACAAGTATTGATTGATAATCTTGTTCATTATCGGAACATACGTCTTGATGATACTTGTCTTAATACCACCGTCCTTGAGCATAGATCCTACTGCAGCCAAGATTTCTCTATGATCATGAAGAGAAGTCTGATTTTTCTCGAAAGCTTGGAGTTCAGTTATCAGGGCAGTTATCTTTGTCTGGTCTACCTCTTCTGCTTCTTTCTCTGCCGACTCAAGCTCTTCTTGAATTGCCTTAAGTTGATTCATTATGATTTTATTAGAAAGTATCTTTTCATTTTTGCTATTAGTAAAAGATTGCAATAGAGTTTCGACTTCTACAATCTCGTCTAATCTTAATGAGATTGTGTAGAGCCTATCTTGAAGATTTTTAATAGCATCTTCCAGCTCTTTTTCTTTTTCGAATTTTTCTTTTATTGTGTTTGTTTTAAACTCTTCAAGAATACTTTGCTTACACGTAGGACAGTTATCGTGCTCCTTATAGAATTCTATTTCTGAACGAACAGATTTTATCTTCGTATTTAAATCCTGAAGTAACGAATTCATCTTGTCTCTCGAAGTCAGATTTTTTTGTTTATCTGATACAGATTCTATAAGATTTTCTCTTTTTCTTTCTAGTTCTTTAATATCTTCTTTACAGCTTCCGTAGTCTTCTATCAGAACCTTGATTTTGGATTTCAGTTTATCTACTTCGACCTTTTTAAGTTTCTGAAGCTCGTTGTTGTGCTCTTTCGCGGAAGATACTTTTGACTTTACCAGATCTATAGAGTGGTTTACACCGGCAACTTCTTCTTTATTTTCACTGACGTGTTCTTTCAGAAGCTGGTTCATCACGCTGAATACTTGAATGTCAAGCAAGTCCTCGATTATTTCTCGCCGCTGACCAGTAGTCAGATCCATGAACGGCACGTACGTAGCACTTCCAAGAATAACTATCTGCGTGAATGCCTTATACGACATTTTTATAATAGATTGCTCGAGTTGTTCTTGATAGTCTTTAGAAGCAGCGTCTTTGTCAACCAGTACGTCATTCTCATATATCTCAAAAACCGCTGGCTTCATACCTCGCCGGATCAGATATTTCTTAGACGCTATAGTAAACTCTAACTCAACCAAGAGTTCTTTGTTGTTTACTGAATTAATAAGCTGTGGTTTGTTTATTTTTCGGAGTGGTTTACCAAATAAAGCAAAGACAATTGATTCGATCAATGTGCTTTTGCCTGCTCCATTTGAACCGGATATAATTGTGGTTCTTCCGCCCTCAAGATCAATCTCAATAAATTGATTTCCTACTGACAGAATATTCTTATATCTTACTTTATGAAACTGTATGTGCATAATTAAATCTCGTTTGCATCTGAGTAAAGTTTATCCATGAATGACTTAATTTTTGCTCTATCAAGGTTCGTCTCTAGATTATCTATGTATGTGTGAAGAATATCCCTAGTGTCTTTTACGTCTTCGACGCCATTTTCTATATCAGATGATAATTGAGAAGCTATCTCCATAGTTTTGACATCTGCCGCGCCAGATTCGTTGAGTTTATCTAGAAAGAGCTCATATAAATACGAGTTTGTTCTGTTCTTTACTATTACTTTTACGTAACAATTATCGAGCCCAGAAAAGTCCAACTCGTTTAATTCTTCGATAGTCAGATCAACATCATCGTATTCGAGTTTATAAAAGATCCGTGTCTTGTTTTCGATGTACTCAAGATCTCTAGTCTCTGTATCTAGAATATAGAATCCCTTTCGAGAATCAAAATCTGACCAATTCATTTCGTACTGTGTACCAAGATAACGCACATTGCCATACTGCGAACCGTGGTGATAATGACCAGAATAAACCGACTCGAACTGTTTAAATAATCTATGGTCAAGCCCGTGGGTTGAAACAACACCTTTCATCATCTCAAACCCTTTGAGATCAAAGTGACCCATGAGAATATGAGCATCAGATTTTTTTATAATATCAAGTGCTTCTTGAGTATTATCTTTTACCAACCAAGGACACATAATGACTTTAGTTGAACCGAATTCTAGAGATACCGGGAGATTCGTGTAGATATGAATCTGAGATAAATATTCACCAAGTAAAAGGTCACTTGCGTTAATTTCGTTTGTGTTTGTAAGAAATGTATCGTGGTTGCCAATGATTGCGTGCATCGTAGCACCAGACTGAATAAGCGCTTCAAAAAAGAACTGTCTAGATTCTTTCAGCGTGTTGAAGTTAATATATTTGCGCCTATCAAAGATGTCTCCGAGGTGGAGAATAGTGTCTATGTTATGTTGTTTGATATATGGAAAGAATTGGTCCGTAAAGAATCTTTTCTGGTGTTCAAGAAAGACTTTAGAATCACTTCGGCAACCAAGGTGCGTATCGCACAGAAGGGCTACCTTCATTTTTTAGCCCTTCCCTTCTGTTTGTCTCGTTCCATCTTATCCTCGTATTCTTGTATGTACGTGTCTATGTAGGACGCATCGATGTTCAGATAGAGACTTATATCTTCACCCCCTGCGTGTGTCTGCCCCATAGCAACCATTAATTGAGAACTTTTCAGTCTCGTATACAAATGCTTTTTCTCTTTTGCTATTCTACGTAGAAATGCATAGAAGATAATCTGTGTAAAATATGCAAAAGCGTTCGGTACGGCGTACTTAGTTGGGTCGAAATTTTCAATGTATCTGAGACAGTTTTCTATACCGTCCATGATCATATCCTCTTTAAAGGAGTAATTTGAAAAGTTCGGTTTTGTGGCAAGTCGATATGCCATGCTCTGAATACACTCACCGATGTAATCTGTTACTCTCGGAAGCTCCACACCTTCTGCCCTTGCTGCATCGCAAGATGCCTTATATTCTGTAATAGCGTCTATTAAATCTGCGCCATTGATGTAGTTCTTTGACACTCTTTTGGCCAAGCGCTCTGCCTCCTAAATTGTGTGGATTTCACTTCATTCTAACAAGAAAACAACGCAAAGTCAACCAAAAAAGTTACTCAGTAGGTCGATTTAGGGTTGACTTGTTTTCTAGATGGGATATAATAGAGTTTATCTCTTAAAATATAGAGGCTAATGCCTGGTGGGGTACTAGATAGGTATATTGAAGATCTTAAAGGGAAATTCTTCTTTAGAATAAATCTGAACTCTCTCCTTGAAGTGCTCAAGAGTATAGTTCGTGTATGAGCCAGATGAAAGATCATCAGCAATATCATAGAGTGTTGCCTCATCTGATCCGTTGCCTATCCGAAGAGTTCTTCCAATAGACTGTAGCACTCGAATTTCTGACTTGGAGCTGGAAACCATAATCAGGTTGTCGATTCTCTTCAGGTTCGTGCCAGTAGAGAATGTTCCGAACGAGGCAAGTATGTCGTGATTTTTGTTAGGATCGTTTTCAACAAGATGTCTTATTCTTTCTCTTTCTGTAGAGTCAATACCACCGTGAATAAAATGAAGTTGTCTTCCTTCTGTTTGCAGAAGTGGTTGAAGTATTTTACCGTGCTTTTCCACGAGTTCAAATAGAATTAAGTTATTCTGATCCTTGAGAGACCAGACTAGTTTTTTAATGAATTCATTTCTCTTCGTATTATTTGCGATGAATTCTCTCTCTGCAGCATAGCGCTTATTTACTGGTAACTTAGCAACAGCAACTTTGAATTGTTTCTTTATTTCTTTGTTGTGCTCTAGAACCAGACCTTTAATCTTAAACGAAGCTACTTTTCCGTCGTCGATCAGATCTTTGGTGGAAACAAAGCGCTTTACCTGTCCGAAGACGCCTTGCAGCACAAGCTTGTGAGTATTGCTGTCTGAATCAATTGTTCCAGTAAACCCGAATTTGTATGGTGCATCAGTACATTTCTCCATGATGGTCGTAAGAGATTTTCCTGTGAAGAGATGAGCCTCGTCGCCTATAATCACACGGAACTGATCGAACCATTCTTTTTCTTGCTTCTGTAGGCTTTGCCAGGTCGAAATAGTAAAGAAGGCCTTGCTATCTTTTGCTGTTCCGCCTTGGATGCGATGAATAGCATCGGGATCACAACCGTAGTCTATAAAGTCTCCTGCCATCTGGCTTACAAGCGAAGTAAGGGGAACGATTATCAGAACCCTGTGACCATAATTCATATGGTAGTGCTGAGAAATCAGATACTGCATAAAACTCTTACCGCTCGAAGTCGGTGAAAGGCTTAACGCTCTTTTCGTTCTTATCGCGTTGACTATATAATCATTCTGATATTGATAAAGATCAAGCTTGCTACCAATCTCCTTTGCGAACTTGAAACCATAGTCATCTGGAATATCTTCAATCTGTCCTAATTCTGGGTCTATTACAAGTTCATACTCGCGGACAGAACAAAAATTTCTGATGTGTTCTAGGAGTCCAACATAAAGGTACGGGTTGAAGGCAGTCATGAGTCTGATATAACCATCCCAGATACCAGCTTTATATTTCGGAGAGAACTTGTAACCTTTTGGTTGAAACGAGAAAAAGTCAGTAAGTTCTTGTAGTGTGCTGCGATCTGCAACCACTCTCATATAGACATGATCTATGAACTCTAACTTAATCTGTTCCATTATGAATTACCCACCATTACGAAATTTAAGAAAATCTATCATATTCTTTATAATAAAATTTCTATTGTGTATTTGCTTCAAGATATCTTCTAGAAACTTTGCCATTGAAGCATGATAATCTATTTTGAGACAAGCCTCGACGATATCAGTATCCGATTGAATGTATTTATCCATATCACCTCGAAGAATCTTGAGTGGGTTTGGTTTCCAACCTCTTTCTATCAGGTCTTCCTGTGCCATACTTCCGCTGTAATATTCGTTCTTTTCTTTTTCCAAAACCTTGAGTTCTGATTTCAACTTGTGCGTTTTCATTGCTGAGCGAAAGTAAATCTTATAATACTTCGAGTGCAGTTTTGGTATGTTTCCCGCTTCAGCCGATAGATTTGTCTCATCTATCTCTGCATCTTTTTTCCACATTTCCTCGAGCGCTTCGATGTCCATTATAAATTCTCCAAAATTATCTATTAAACTATTATAAACCTTTTTCGGTTTTAAGTCAATAGTTTTTGTACGGTAAAGCTGTCATACTGAAATGAAGCAGTTACCTGAGGAGAGGTAACATCAGAATCTGTTGTGTTAAGCTGTACATCTGACAGAGAAATTGGAAAACAATTCTTGTAGATAATCTCTATGTTCGCATTCTTTTTGTTGTTCAGAACCATGATTGAAATATCTGAAAATAAACCTTCCGCGGTTTCTTTAATGGCTTTATGTTGCATGTGGTCCTGCGGAAAAGCCGAGGCGATCATCCAGTTAAAGATCTCAGTATAGTTTTTCATATCTTCATCTAAAATAAAAGTCATATCCAGATTACTATACGTCACAACATCACCAATTTGGTAGATAGGATTAAAGCGAGTTGGTTGAACAATAGGATTTACAGATATGTTTGGTATCGAAGATTGCTGTGTAAAAAACTCACAATTCGGAAGCCTTTTAATGAGTATCTTAAACCCAAGCGGATTGAAAAAATTTGGTACCATTGACAAAGTAGATTCCTTACATTCTATGGGTTGACATGTCGATGAGTCTGGTATATGATTCCATCTATTTATTACGCGAGGTAGCATGACTCTAAGCATAGAACAGAAGCAAGAAGCAGAAAAACAGTACATCCGAGGAAAGCTCAGTAAGGCCGATATACTTGTCTCTGACCAAGTTGCGCATTACAAGGAGATTGTCGTCGATGCTCAGAAGCAAATAGCTTCTATACAAGAAAGTTGTGCTCATCCACTCATAGCAAGAACATTCGTAAACAAGGGTTATAGTGGCGAATATGCTCGTGACCCCGGAACATATTGGACTAGCCACGTCTGCTCCTTATGTGAGAGGAGCTGGCAGACAAGTCAGCGCTGGCAGTACGAAGGTGACGGTCTCGGTCAACCTAAAAAAAAGAGTTGACATCACCTACTCTTTAGTATAGATGTGGTTTATCAAAACGTAACATAACATAAGGAAACCTGGGTATGGATATTTCTCTTCAAGCTGACCTCTATATGCAAGCACTTGCATCAACCCCTGGAAAGACACCAGATCAGATCAATATTGATCAAGAAGAACTCGAACTTATGATCGACCTTCAACGTACTCGACAGATTATGGATCAATATGTCGAGAATGACACCGCAGATTAAGATCAATTTATCGAAACGTAACACAAGAAACAAGGAATAACTAAGATGCCTGCTTTGAAAGAAAGAGTGCTACCAGATGACTATCCTGTCCACGCAGGATACTCATACGTCGCCGACGGAAAGGTAATCGTCTCAGATGTTTGGGGGACAGTACTTGATCTTCGGCGTGATACTGGTGCAGCCGAGATCAAGAATTGCGACCTGTTCGGACGCGATCTTCTGTAAATTATCATTTATCTGGAAAGCTCAAATGCAATATAATCTATTCATCGACGACGTACTGGATCCCATCGATGTGACTCATGGCTCAGTTGGAGTCAAGCACATCTATAGGGAATATGAGTGGTACGTTGCTCGAAACTGGCACGAAGCACGTGAGATGATTCTTTCTCTGGGATTTCCGCAAATGGTAAGCTTCGATGATGACCTCGGCCAAAACGAACCATCTGGTGCACAAATTTCTACTCTTATGGTAAACATGCTGATCGGCGGTGTTAAAATGCCTGAGAACTTTGTCTGCCATGTGCATTCTTTAAATCCCACCGCTGCCGAAGATATCCGGAAATTTTGGGTAACTTGGAAGGCTCTTTTAGGAGAATATAGACAATGAGCTATGATGGACTTGCTTCAGACTGTAGAATCGCTTCTGCAGCATTAAGGGATAATGATATCTTTCCTACCGGACAAGGTATTCTACTTGATGCTGCAGACAGAATTGACTTTCTGGAATCTAGAGTAAAATTTCTTGAAGAAATCGAAAACCAGAGAGTAACTCGCGCTACAGAAATTTTCAACCAGCTGTATCCATAAACTTCAACCGAACAAGATTTTCAGATGAGACTTGCTACAGAATCTGAAAAAGCAGAAGAACTTTCAAAACAGGAGAAGAATAAAATGACGAGAACTGAAGAAAATGCGCCTGGAAAATATATCTGGGTACGAAATAATACCAAGGTAGAGATTGTAGAGGACATTACTAAGATCTTCAGTATGCCCAGTTTTGACAGCGAAATAGACAAGTTCTATCTTATCGGTGCAGAGGTCGAAGTAAAAATTTCTATTAATCGAGTAAATAATTCTTACAGTGACCCAAGGCGGTAACTGTCATGAAAACTATCTTAACCGTATCTATTTTTCTTCTGTCAGGTTGTGTAGTGCTTTCCGACTCAGAACTTTCCGATCACCTTGCCGCAGAAAGAGATTTTCACTCAATGACGGGTCTCGAACAAGAGTATATCAGTGACTGTCTCTTCTACGAAGATCTTGTCTGTGACTTCGAAAGATGAGTTGACATCATCTTACGGGTGTGTTATCTATGTTAAAGACAACTAAGGATGAAGAATCATGACCATCAGATATTATAAGGTAGGCGGATCTGTAAGAGATTGGTTGATGGGTAAATATCCTCAGGACTATGACTACGTGGTCACGGGTACTACAGAGAAAGATTTCTTGAAATCTACACCATTCGGTAAAAAATTCAAGAAAATTGACGCCCAGAATTTTCCGGTCTTTCACGACCAAAACGCCGACGAATGGGCTTTGGCTCGAAAAGAACGCAAAGATGGTATTGGTTACCATGGTTTCAAAGTAGAGTTTGGTGCTAATGTAAGTATCATAGAGGACCTTTCGAGAAGGGACCTTACGATTAATAGCATGGCTATCGAGATCTTTGACGATATGAAGACTCGTACTGTAAGTGTCGTTGATCCATATAACGGTAAAGCAGATATTGAACAAAAAATTCTTCGTCACACTTCAGCTGCTTTTGCCGATGATCCCGTCCGTGTTCTTCGCCTTGCTCGATTCCGTGCGAGGCTCGGTGCTGACTGGACTGTAGCTCAAGAAACAAAAGATTTGATCTATAAGATGAACAAATCTGGTGTGCTGAAAGAACTGACACCCGAGCGTGTTTGGAAAGAAATGAGTCGAGCGCTCATGGAAAAAAATCCTGGATTGTTCTTCGAAACCCTTCTTGAGTGTGATGTTCTCGCGACAATTTTTCCGGAAATCTACATGCTCAAAACAGCGCTAGAGTGCCGCAAATGGCATCCAGAGGGTGACGCGTTCGCTCATGTATGTCTCGTGTTGGATCAGTGTGTAACGAATGGGTACGACGATCTGGAAACCAGAGTCATGTGTCTTGTGCACGATTTTGGAAAGGGTATTACTCCACGTGCATTACTGCCATCTCACTTTGGTCACGATGTCAAAGGAGTTACTGTTGCTAGTAACTTTTTAAAGAGGTTGAATGCACCGGCGAGAATTATCAGTCATGCTGAAAAGGTAACGAGATACCATATGGCAGGGCACCGTCTTGAAGAAATGAATCCTGGGACGTTTGT
>Ga0136561_1000231_pt1 | contig 19842 bp, 22 predicted proteins | sample AntRauMeHopE1498_FD_104641 | JGI IMG/M metagenome (GOLD analysis project Ga0136561, IMG submission 104641) | Saline lake microbial communities from Rauer Islands, Antarctica - Metagenome Hop E1 #498 | ecosystem: Environmental > Aquatic > Non-marine Saline and Alkaline > Saline | place... | reverse complement strand
GGTAGCGCTGAGTTCGGTTCTTGTAAATTTTTGCACCCATAAATGTCCTGTCAGAGGGGCTTCACAGCCTTTTGCGAAAATCAAAAAACCGTTTATCGCTAACACTATTATTTAAAATAAGTCAATCAACTTAAAATAAAAAATTTGAAATTTACTTTTTTGAAATTCAACCGGCCTAGTCATAAAAATAAACTAACCTATTTTTGTTAACTTTTTAATATGAAGAAGAAAAGGGAAAATGCCAAAAAGGAAATAAATTATATTTCTCAGCGCGAATATGCGCGCTCAAGAAACATAACCCTTCCTAGTGTTCAAGACGCTATTAAGTATGGCCGATTAAATAAGTCACTAGTTAAGGTTGGAAAGCACAATAAGATTATCCCAGAAATAGCTGATAAAGAATGGAAAGAAAATACTAACCACGATAGAAGACCAAATTGTTCAAAGGGAAATTCTAAGGCCAATGACTACGGAACAATAAAAGAAGTTTCAAAAACTGAAATTGATCAATTAAATAACTCTACTGAAAATAAAAGAATACTAAATGAACTCCCTAGAACCTTTGCTGGACTGAAAGATCTTATTACCTTTGAGGGTCTCGCTCCTGACATAGCAGAATCTAGGGCGTTTTTTGAGGGTTATAAAGCTAAGCTTCTTGAGCTTGAATATAAAGAGAAGCAAAGAGAACTTATTCCAATTGATGAAATAAAAGAAGTTTGGACCGAGTTGCTTAAAAATTTTCAATCTAAAGTTAGATCTATTCCAACAAAAATAACGCCAATACTAACAGCTTCCTCTAGGGAAGAAGAAGTTGAAAGAATTCTAGCTGATTCACTAGACGAAGCCCTGAATGAATTAAGTGAGTTTAGCTTATGACAATGGCAAGGCTACTTCTAAAAGAGTGTTTAAAAACTATTAAGCCACCACCAAAACTAACCGTTGCTGAATGGGCCGACGAATATAGGTTTCTTTCACCTGAGTCTTCAGCGGAACCAGGTAAATTTTCAACCAATAGAACACCATATATAAAAGAAATTATGAATGTTCTTGCTGATAAAAGAGTTAAGAAGGTTGCATTCATGGCAAGCGCGCAAGTTGGAAAGACGGAATTCCTTCTAAATGTGATTGGCTACTTTATGGATTATGACCCGTGCCCAATGCTATTGGTACAGCCCACAGATGATATGGCCCAAGCCTTCAGTAAAGATAGATTGTCACCAATGCTAAGGGACACACCAAAATTAAAGGGAAAACTTCTAGAGGGTAAAAGAAAAAGGAAGGACCAAAAAAAAGGAAGTGAAACAATACTTCACAAGAAGTTTCCAGGTGGTCATTTAACTATGATTGGTTCAAACGCTCCATCCAAACTAGCATCAAGGCCCATAAGAGTAGTTCTTATTGATGAGTCAGACCGTATGAATATTTCCGGAGTTGGTGCTGAGGGTGATCCAATAAAGCTAGCTGAGAAAAGAACTAAAACATTCTGGAACAAGAAAGTTCTTATTGTTTCAACGCCTACGGTACAAGGAAAAAGCCAAATAGAAAGAGAGTATGAAAATTCAGATCAAAGGAAGTATTATATACCTTGTCCACATTGTGGAGAATTCCAAATACTAGAATGGAAAAATATTAAATGGGAAGAAAAAGATTATAATACCGCATCATACTACCCTCCATGTTGTGGAGAAAGATTTCCAGAAGAAAGAAAACTAGAAGCTCTAAGAAAAGGAGAATGGAGGGCCAACGCTCCCCTGGCTGAAACCGCTGGTTTTCACATTAATGAACTTTATTCGCCTTGGGTTAAATTCAAAGATATTGTAAAGGAATTTATTGAAGCTAAAAAGGGTGGCCCAACAACGCTTAGAACATGGGTAAATACCTCCCTTGGTGAAACCTGGAAGGAAAAAGAGGGCGACGTTCCTCAATGGAAAGAAATATACTCCAGGCGTGAAACTTATAAGATTGGATCCATACCAGATGGAGTAAGAATATTAACGGCCGGGATTGATGTTCAAAAGGACCGCATAGAGTGCGAAGTTGTTGGATGGGGTAACGCCTACGAATCATGGAGCATAGACTACATTGTAAAACATTTGGATACATCAAATGATAACGAACTAATTAGCGCCCTGGAAGAAATAATTTCAAATGAATATGAGGGCAAAGAAAGCCTAAGATTTCATATCGCTAAAGTAGCAGTAGACTCAGGATATAATACTCAGACAGTCTATAACGCAATAAGAATAATAAATAACAAAAAGCTTGTCCCCATAAAAGGAAGTGATACTCAGCAAATCCCTATTTCATTGCCCAAAGCCGTGGAGGTATCAATAACAAAAGGGAGAAAAATAAAAAAAGGTGTAAATCTTTATACCGTTGGATCCTCAATATTAAAAAACCAAGTCTACGGATTTCTAAAGAGATTATCAATTACAGATGAAGAAAAAGAAAAAGGCACGGAACAACCTATTGGGCTATGTCACTTTCCATCTTATGGGGAGGAATACTTCAAAATGTTAACTGCGGAAATATACACATCAAAGACCATAAAGGGATTCAAAAAATACTACTGGGAAAAAACGAGAGACCGAAACGAAGCGCTAGACTGTAGAGTTTACGCCCTAGCTTGCTTGGACGCGCTAGGATACAAACGCTGGACCGATGAGAAACTAGAGGAAAAGTCTCAATTGTTCCAGTCAGCAAGCGTAAAAGTCAAAAAGATAATAAAAAAGAAGAAGAAGAAAAAAAGCATTCTTTCAGATTATTAAGCTTTAAGGCGATGAATGACACTTGAACAAAAACAAGAAATGTTAAATAAACTTGAAGAGGCCATTTATTCGGGCGTCATGGAAATAGAATTCTCAGACAGAAAAATAAAGTATAGATCTGTAAAAGATATGAAGTCACTAATCAAAACTCTTAAAAATGAATTAAACCCACTTCAAAAGAAATCAAACACGATTGTTCCAACTTATAAAAAGGGGCTTTAAACGTGAAACTTACAAGATTTGAGAATATAGCTTCAAAATTTTCACCTTCATTTGCTGTAAAAAGAGCAAAGAAGAGAATGATCCTGGACAATATTAGAAAATATGACGGGGCGTCTAGAACTAAAAGAAATAAAAACTGGCGCGTTACTGACACCTCGAAAGACGAAGAAGTTAGAGGCGCATCAAAAATACTTAGAGATAGAGCTAGAGATCTTTATAACAATAATCCATACGCCAAACGCGGTGTTGATGTAATCGTAAATAACACTATTGGTAGCGGAATAATCCCAGATTTTATAGATGATAATTTAGAAAAGCAGTTTAAGCTCTGGACTAGTCAGTCCGATTATCACGGAAGAAGTAATTTCTACTCTATGCAATCTTTAATGATGGAAACTATTGTTAGGGATGGAGAAGTCTTAATTAGAAGACATAGAAAAAGATCTAGTGACGGACTGGCGCTACCCTTGCAAATTGAACTAATTGAACCAGATTTTTTAGCTCTAGATAAAAACGGATCACTGGATAATGGAAACACTATTATCATGGGCGTTGAATATGACTCAAAAAACCAAAGAAAAGCTTATCACTTGTATGAAGAACGCCCAGGATCATTAAGTTTTTCAAATAAAACATTTAGGGTTTCAGCAAGAAATATAATCCACGGCTTCAAAGTTGAAAGACCCAATCAGTCGAGAGGAATAACCTGGCTTCATGCAATCATGCAAAGGCTTAGGGATTTTGACGACTGGGAAGATAGCCAACTAATAAAAATGAAATTATCAACTTGCTTCATGGGATTTATAAGAGAGTCTGAAGTTAGTGATGAAGAAATAATGGAAGAAGAAGAAGACTATTCTTTAGAACCAGGAACGATGAAAAAACTTCCACCTGGAACGGATATAGAATTTCCAGACCTTCCAAAGATTGAAGGGTTAACTGAATATAACAAAAATGTTCTTCACTCTATAGCAGTTGGACTAGGAATAACCTATCAACAATTAACCAATGATTTAAGCTCTGTTAACTATTCATCTATAAGAGCTGGACACCTTGAATTCCAAAGAAATCTAGTCTCATGGAGGAAACACACCGTCTATCCAATACTAGAAGAAATAATAAAATGGGTTATAGAAGCCGGAAACTTACAGGGAATTCCTGGTAACAGTGAATATTCATTTACTCCTCCGAGAAGAGAAATGATTGATCCGGTTAAAGAGATTCCAGCACTAAGCCAGGCTATTAGATCGGGGTTAATGTCATGGAGTGAAGTTCAAAGAGCGCAAGGAAATGACCCAGAAGCTAAGGCTTTGGAGATCCAAAAGGACTTCAACCGATTTGATAAGCTAAAATTAGTTCTAGACATAGATCCAAGACAAGTACAGAAAAACGGAGCTATTCAAAAGGAAGACGTTAACAATGAAGACTAGAAAAATAAATATCAAGCCATTCCACTTAAGAGCTGATCTAAGACCAGAATCACTTAACGAAGAAACGAGAGAAGTTGAAGTTGTTTTTTCCACTGGAGTAAAGGGAAGAAGATTTGACCCCGATTCTTGGGAAGATTATTGGGAAGAATTAATTTTAACAAAAGAAACTGTCAGACTGGAAAGATTTTTAAATGGCGCTCCATTCCTGAAAGATCACAATTCAAGCTCCATTGATAACGTTATTGGGGTTGTTACTGAAGCGAGAGTTGAGAAGAATAAACTAATTGGAAAAGTTAAATTTAGCGCTGAAGAAGAAGCTGATAAATACTTTAGACAGGTAAAAGAAGGCGTATTAGGAAAAGTTTCCATAGGCTACAGGGTTCATAAATACGAAGTAATTAAAATGGAAAACGAAGAGATTGATACTTGGAGGGCCATAGATATTGAACCTTTTGAAGCTTCTCTGGTTACTATTCCATTTGATGATGATGCAAAACTAAGAAACAAAGATGAAAACGATTTAAAATTGAATTCATGCAAAATAATAAAAACAGATCCGAAAAAACGAGATCAAGGGGAAATTTCAATGTCAAAAGAAAATGAAACAAAAACTGTTGAAACGAAAACTCCAACTGTTAACGCTAAGGAAGTAAGATCTGAAGCAATCAAAGCAGAAAGAGAAAGAGTTTCAGTTATTAACTCTGAGGTTAAGAGATTTAACCTAGATCATAAATTAGCTCAAAAGCTTATCGATGATGGAACGGAAGTTGATGAAGTAAGAACTTTAATAATGGACACTATTGCTAAGAGAGACGAGCAAAGAGATCTAAAAACTCAGACTCCAGAAGTTATTGATGCTCCAAAAAACAACGTTAGAGCTTTAAGTAACTATCTTGTTTCTAGAGTAAATCACAACGAAGAACTTAAGGACGGAAAAGCATTTTCTGGAATGTCTCTTATTGAAGTAGCTAGAGAAATTACTGGAAAATCTGGAAGCAAAACAGAAATTGCAAAAAGAGCAATGGCTTCAAGTGACTTTATGTCAGCGGTTGAAAGTGCATCAAGCATGACACTTGAAAGAAGCTACCAAGAAGCAAGACAGACGTTTTCGCAATTTGTTAGCAGAACAACTCTTCCAGATTATAAAGACTATAAGAGAATTAACTTTTCAGCTTCTCCAAGTATGCTTGAAGTTAAAGAAGGCGCTGAATATAAGCACGGTTCACTTGGTGATAAGCAAGAAACTATTTCTCTTAAGAAGTATGGAATTATCATTGAATTAACTGAAGAAGCAATTGTAAATGATTCACTAGACTTTTTAGAATCAATCGCTAATTACGGAGCTGTATCAGCTAGAAGAGAGTCTGAAGAAGTTTACAAGGTGTTAACTGCAACTCACAAAATGAGTGATGGAAAAGAGTTATTCCACGCAGACCACGGAAATCTTATTACAACTGGAGCGCCTTCAGAAACACAACTAGATAAAGTTTATGAAGCATTTGGTGCATTCAAAAGCCAAGGTGGAAAAAATGAGCAATATTTAAATCTTGAACCAAGATTTTTAGTTGTTGGTCCTGACAACAGAGCTTCAGCTAAAAAGATAATGTCTAGTGTTCTTTCAGGAAAATCAGCGGACGTTAACATTTACAGCGGTGATCTTGAGGTAATTGTTGAAGGTAGAATGAATGGCCAAGGTTGGAGGGTTTTAGCTTCTCCGGATCAAATTAAGATGATTGAGCTTGCATACCTAGAAGGAATGACAGGTCCAAAACTTACTACTTGGTACAACGAAAAGAACGATTGCGTAAGCCACAAGATCAAACATATTTTTGGAGTAAAAGCAATCAATTCAATCGGAATGGTTAAAGCGCCAAACGCTTAATAACAACAAATAAACAAAGAGAAGGAACCTAAAAGCCCCTTCTCTTTATAAGGAAAATAAAAATGAAAAATTTTGTAAGTGAAGGAAAAACTTTAGAACTTGCTCATACCTCAGCGGTTACTTCAGGTGAACCAATTCTAATTGGAACGGTTTTAGGTGTTGCGCTACAAGCTTATGATGCTGATCAAGAAGGCGTATTCGTAATGGAGGGTGTTTTTACACTTCCAGCGGTTAGTGCTTCAGTTATCGCAGTTGGTGGGGCTTGTTACTGGGATGATACAGCTAAGAAAATCACAGCCACAGTAAGTACAAATAAACTAGTTGGTTATGCTCAAGTTGCAAAACTTGCTACTGAAACAGAAATACAAATTAAATTATAGGAAATCTTAATTGCCTCTAGTTATTCCTTTTTTCTAGAAGCAATTTCTTTTCTTCTTTGGGGGGCCTAAAAACCCCTCTCTTAAGGCGTTGAATGAGTTTTGAGTCATTGGCAAAATTAGCTTCCAAAAGTGTTAACTCTATTTTGGGTCAAGAAATTATTTATATATCTGAAGATGAAACGACAACAAAAACAATTAATGCAGTAGTTTCAGATAATACGATAGAGATAGATCCAATGACCGGAGAAGCAATCCTGACTAACAAAGTATCCATTGATATATGCTTAGGAGAGGTTGCCCCAGAAGATGGAGACAGCTTTCAGATAAAATCTGAACTATACAAAATAGTTGATCAAAGAAAAGACAGCTATGGAAATGTTAAGATTTTACTAGAAAAGGCTATATATGCTGAATAGAAAAATTATAAGAAAAAGCCTTATCTCGAAGATAAAAACGCATACTCCATTTTCATCAATGAACATATTCGATAATAGAAGAATGCCAGCCACAGACAAGCAACTTCCAGCAATTTATATATTTACGGAAAACGAATCAATTGAAGAATATGCAAGCACCCCTAAAAGCTCTAAACGAGAGCTTGAAGTAACCATTGAATATATAAATAGAGGTAAATTATCCGATTTAGAAGATGAATTAGATGATTTTTTATACAACCTTGAAAATATTATGAATTTTGACAGGTGGTTAACAATAAATGGGGTTAAGACGCTTGAAGACTGTCAAATAACATCAACTCAAACAAATATTACCAAGGAAACTGGAAACCCAATGTTGCATATACAGGCAAACTATAAGGTTATCTATGTAACAGAAGATATAAGCGATTTAGACATAATAACAGATCTGAATACTATATACGGTCAAACAAAAATAGAAAATAAGATAGTTGAAGATGAAATTGATTTTTCTATATAAAACAACCCCACCAACGAAAAAACCTAAATCTTTTCATATAAACTTTTTACTAATGGAGAACTAAATATGAAGACCATAAGAGTAAAGCCTGTCAAAGGCAAAAAAGTAATAAATCCACTGAAGAACAAATTGATAGTCAAGGAACTAGAGGTTCCTTTGAATGCTTTTTTTAGTCGCAGAATTAAATGCGGTGATTTAGAAGAAGTTAAAGTTCAAAAAAATACAATAGAAAAAAAACAAAAAGAAGTTAACAAAAACGACAAATAAGCGAGGTTCTTAATGTCTATTTCATTTAATGGAATACCAAATTCAGTAAAAACACCTTTTGCATTTATTGAATTCGATAATTCTAGAGCTTCAAACTCTGGAAGCCAGGATTACAAGGCTTTAATCATAGGTCAAAAACTAGTAGCTGGAACACACCCAAAAGAAGAAAAAATTAGAGTTACTTCAAAAGAAGAAGCTGGAATTTTATTTGGTGAAGGTTCAATGCTTCATTCTATGATTTCTACCTTTAAAGATAACAATTCTTCAACTGAATTATGGGCCATAGCTCTAGAAGATGATGGAAGCGCTACAAAAAGTGTAAAAACGCTAACGGTAACTTCAACAAGTGCTAAAGCTGGAACAATTCAAGGCTACGTTGGAGGGAAATTAATCAAGTCAGGCGTAACAACTGGAGAGGATTCTACATCAATCGCTTCAGACCTTGCAGACGCTATAAATGCTGAAGCTCTATGTCCTTTTACAGCTTCAAGCTCTCTAGGTGTTGTGACTATTACAGCCAAGCACGGTGGAGAACTTCCAGAAGAACTTGAAATCTCTTTTAATCACAACTTTGGAGAGAAGTTTCCAGAAGGTGTAAGTATTGCGGTTGCTTCTTCAGTTTCAGGAAGTGGAAACCCAGACGTTCAAGACGCTATTAACGTTTTCGGTGACGATCAATTTAATATTATTGTTTCTCCTTATACTGATACGGCTAACCTTATAGCTCTAGAATCTGAATTAGATACTAGGTTTGGTCCTCAAGTTCAAACTGAAGGAATGATTGCTTCAGCTAAGAATGCAACTCACGGTGACCTAGGAACTCTAGGAGACTCTAGAAACTCTCAGCATGTAACTATAATGAGTTGCTACAAAACACCTACTCCAAGCTATGAAGTTGCTTCAGCGTACGGAGCATTATTATCTTTTTACGGAGCAATTGACCCAGCTAGGCCATTCCAAACTTTAGAAATGAAAAGTGTTTTAGCTCCTAAAGAAGCAAATAGATTTATCAGAACTGAAAGAGATCTTTTAATCCATGACGGTATTTCAACCTTCATCATAGACGCTGGCGGAAAAGTTAGAATTGAATACGCGGTTACAACTTACAATTTAGGTGCTCTAGGAAATAAAGATCTATCTTATCAAAATGTTAACACTCTATTAACTCTAAGTTATTTGAGGTTTTCAGTTAGAAATAGACTTCTAGGAAAATACCCTAGACACAAGCTTGCGAATGATGGAAGCCAAGTTTCTGGCCAAGCAATCGTTACTCCCTCAGTAATTAAAGGTGAAATGATCTCTTTATTTGGTGAGTGGCAAGACAAGGGCTTAGTCGAAAACAAGAAGCAATTTATTGCTGATTTAATTGTTGAAAGAAACGCTGATAATTTGGATAGACTAGATTTCCTTATCTCTCCAGACCTTATTAACCAAATGAGAGTTTTTGCTGGAAAAATTCAATTTTTAGCATAGGAGAATAAAAGATGAAATTAGGTGGATTATTAAATATTTCAAGAAACGGGAAGCTTTTTAAGGCTGAAGGTAACTTTGACTACAACTTGGGTCTTCCCAAAAAAGAAGCTCAGTTAGATAGCGCTGGAAAAGTTGTGGGATACATGGAGACAGCTCAGAAAAATTTCGTAAAAGGAAATATATTTGTAACGGCTGAAGACTCAATTGTAGAAATTCTACAAGAAGAAAACTTAACTGTAGTTCTAGAGCTAAATAATGGGAAAACAATTGTTCTTTCAGGTGCATGGAATGAATCAGAAGGAAGCGTTAACTCAGAGAAAAATATAATGGCTATTGAGTTAACAGGAATGAAAGCAGAAGAAGCATAAAACAAATAATCCTGGAGTATAAAAGCTCCAGGATAATAAAAAAAGGAAAATAAAAATGAAAACTATTAAGTTAGATCAAATTATTACAGTTGCAAACCTAGAAGTTAGTCAGTTAGATTTTGAACCAATGAAGGCTAAGCATATCATGTCAATGACAACCGATCCTGGAATGAGAGACATGTTTAAAATTGCTTCTTCGTTGTGTAATCAACCTCTAAAAGTATTAGAAGAACTTTCAATTAAAGATACTGCCAAGGTTATGGAACATGTGGGAAACGAATTAGCTCCTTTCCAGGGGACTCAAAATCCGTAATTACATATCTAGCAAATAACTTTCACTTCCAGCCCAGTGAAATAAAAGAATTAACAAGAGAAGAGTTATGTTTTTGGGCTGAAAGACTCCAGGAAGTGGCCGATAATGTCGAAAAAGTTTCCAATATTTCTAACATTTAAAGCCGTTGATAATGCAACGGCTTCAATGAAGTCTATTAATAACAAGTTTAAAAAGCAAACCCAGACAGTAACTATTTTAGGGAATAAATACAAGCGCCTAAAAAGTGAACTGAGTGGAGTTACTAGAGCTTCTAGAAGAATGGGAAGATCCTTAAAGGGCGTAGGCCGTGGGATGAGCATGGGAATAACACTTCCTATGCTAGCTTTTGGTGCCTCCACCATTAAAACAGCTATGAACTTTGAAAAATCTATGAACAAAGTCAAAGCATTAACCGGAGCTGGAACCGAAGACCTAAAACAATTAAATGATCAAGCCAAAGAACTTGGAAGTTCAACTGAATACTCAGCTTCAGAAGTTGCCGATGCAATGGGCTTCCTTGGTATGGCCGGATTTAAAACAAAAGAAATAATGGGAACTATTCCAGGTCTTCTAGATATGGCTACGGCATCTGGAAGTGACCTAGCAAGAACCGCTGATATCGCCTCTAATATAATGGGCGCTTTTGCGATTGATACAACCTCCCCTAGCGCAGTAAACAAAGTTATGGATTCACTGGCACTAGCAACGGCTTCTTCAAATGTTGACCTAGAAATGCTCTCAGAAACAATGGCGAAGTCAGCACCCGTTGCCAAAAAATACGGACTTACCCTTCAAGACACAACTGCTATGGCTGGACTACTAGGTAATATTGGTATTCAGGGTTCTAATGCTGGTACAGCGCTAAATAATATGATGCTTAATTTATCAGCTCCAACTAAAGCGATGAAGGACCAGTTAAAAGACTTAGGTATTCAGACCACAGACCTAAATGGAAAAATGCGCCCAATGACTTCCATTCTTCAAGACATGGGCAAGGGAATGTCAGCAATACCAGAAGGCGAACAATTAGCAGTTTTAAATACTATTTTTGGAAAGCGCGCAATTGCTGGAGCTGGAGAGCTTTTAACTCAAAGTCTAAAAATCGGAAAAGATGGAAAAAATGCAATTTCAAGGTATTCGGATGAGTTAACAAACGCTGGAGGAAAAGCTAAGTCAATGGCCGATATAATGAGAGGTGGAACTTCTGGGGCTTTGGCTTCTTTGAAATCAGCATTTGAAGGTCTCCAGATAGCAATCGCTGACAGTGGATTACTCGATTCGTTCACAACTATTATTAAAAGCTTAACAAGAATGATTTCATGGATGGCCAAGTCTTCACCTTGGGTTATAAAGCTTGGCGTAGCTTTTGGGGTGTTCTTATCAGTTATGGGGCCATTACTTCTTGCTCTAGGTTCTTTTCTAGTTGCACTACCAACCATTCTTCCAGTCTTAATTATTTTGAAAGGCGTAATGATAGGCATGGTGACGGGCGCTCTATTTCCACTAATGCTAGTACTAGGCAAAATTGCTTTAGTTGTTGGTGCCGTTCTTGGAGCATTATGGCTATTAGGAAAAGGCGTTGAAGTTGTTGCTTCGTGGTTTGGGTTATCAATCAAACCAGTTGATGCTTTTTTAACAGCGCTTTCGAGAGTCTGGAGAATGATCAAGGGTTTTGGATCTGGACTCATGAAGAAAATGGGTTTTGGAGTAACACTTACCAAAGACGAAAGAATTGAAAGAAGTAAAGCATACTTCAGTAAACGAAACGCCCTAAGAGAAAGCGCTAAAAATGTATTATCGGAAAATGCAAAAGACAATTTAACAAACTCAAGCAAGCAAGAAAAAATTGAAAAGTTTGAAGTTACTATAAAAGATGAAAAAGGAAAAGTTAAAGACATTATAAAGGTTGGAGAGGATAAGAAGCTTTTTAGTTCTAATCTTGGTCCAGTCATGGGGGCTTCGTAATGAGTTGGCAAGATGATATTAGGAAGCCATCAATAAATGGAGTTAGATTTGAAATTTCAGATTCTTCTTCAAGTGGTGGAAACAAATTAGAAGATGCAAAAGACAAGGAAACCGGAAAAGTTTCTAAGCCTGGAGTTATAAATAATGGCCATCAAATAAAGAAATACTCCATAAATGGTTTTCTTGTTGGTGAAGACTATCTGAAACAAGCCGAAAAAATAGAAATCGAATTAAAGAAATCTGAAGAAGCCAGATTAATCCACCCCTTATATGGGAATGTAATAGTTCATATTGAAAGCTATAGCTTTAAGCACGTTAATATAAAAGGTAAAATGATCGAGTTTTCCTTGAGTTGCTGGGAGGCTGGAAAACTAAAATATCCAACCTCAAAAACTGACAAAGTTGGAAAAGCTGTAGAACTTCAAAAAGAAATAGATATTACTATAAAAAACAGCTTTGTTAAAGAATTCTCAGTAGCTGGACGCCCACAATTCGTTAAAGACGCGTCTATAGGAATGATTGAGCAAGCTTCACAGTCTTTTGATCAATTATCAGAAGGCGTGACCGAGTACGCTGATTCTATAGGGAAATCTGTTTTGGAGTCTAAGAAACTATTTGCCGACGCCAAAGACCTTGTAGAAAAGCCACTGGATTTAGTTAACAGGCTTCAATTTAATTTAGACCTAGCAAAAGATTTTTCGAATGATCCCAAAGACCTATTTAAATCTTACAAAAAAACAAAAAGCTACGCAGTTGAAAAAGTAGGATTCACTCCCCTAACAGATACAAGAAAACAAGAATTGAAAAATGAAAACCAACTAAAACAAGTTATTAAGGTTGGAGGGCTAACTAGATCAATCGTCCAAGCTATTACTATTTCTGAAAACAACTCAATAAAAAATAGCCAAGAAGCTGAGCTTATAAGAGCCGATCTTATTGAATCCCTCACTGAAGTAATTGAATCAACTACAAATGATGAATTGTTTATTCAAATGATGGAAATGAAGACTCAAGTAATCCAAGCAATACCAGGTGAAAATAACTCACTACCAAGGCTATTGAGCGTACAAGTGGAGAATACAGTTAACTCATTGTCATTATCTTATGAACTAAATGAAAGCCTAGAAAATGAGATTGATATTATAGAAAGAAACAAGATCAAGCACCCTGGTTTTATAACGCCCAGAAAAATAGAAGTTACTTTATAATGCTAACTCTAACTACAAATGGAAAAGTTTATACGGGTTTTTCTACAATTGACTTCTTCACCTCTATGAACGCGGTTGCTTCAAGTTGTTATCTTAGATTCAAAATGGATTCAAAATTAATGTCCAATATCGAAATATTAAAAGATCATGAAGTACAAATAAGCATTAAAAATAAAAAAATATTAACAGGTTATGTTGACGCAATTGAAAAAGAATTCAATGCAGAATCAAACCAAATGCACATTTATATTAGATCAAAGCAATCAGACCTTGTAGATTGCTCGTTAATTAGTGATCCTGGAGAATTTAAAAATCAGTCACTAAAAGAAATAATAACAAAATTTGTCTCTCCTTTTGGTATTTCTCTAATCTCTGAAGTTGGGGACGGTGGAGTTTTTGATAAGTGGTCCGTAACTCCAGGCGAAACAGTTTGGGAGAACATAGAAAAGGCTACTAGAATAAAAGGTCTTTTATTAGTCGGTGATATTAATGGAAATCTAAAACTGATAACCCCAGGAAAAGAACAAGAAAAAACACAACTTATAGAAAATTTAAATATTGTAGAAGCCTCTCAAAAAAGTGACAACACAAGAAGATATTCAAATTATATAGTAAAGGGCCAGTCTCCAGATCTTATAACAGACGCCATTGGTGAAACAAAAGATGCTTCAATAAAGAGATATAGACCCCTTTTAATATTTTCAGAGGCCCCAGTGAACATATCCGGAGCAAGAAAAAGAGCTGAGTGGGAAAACATAATAAGAGCAATGAGAGGTGAAGATTTAACAATAACTGTTAATGACTGGCTAACAAGCCCAGATGGAAGCCACTGGGAAACCAATAAGAGAACAAAGGTTATTTCCCCAACACTGGGAATTAAAGAAGAATATTTGATAACAACAATAAGATATTACTCTAATGAAGACAGATTTCCTAAAACAGAAATTGGACTAGAGAGGATAGACTCTTTTATCCCTACTAACTCAGTTAACGAAAAGGCAAAGCGATGAATTCAATTATGAATAAGATTCACTCTCTCTTTTCTCGCGGAAAACTATCTTCTTCAAATGATTCTGGAAAAGTTCAAAAAGTTAAAGCTTCTCTCCTAGCTGGAGAATTAAAAGACGATATGGAGCGACTTCAGGAATATGGGTTTACTTCCAGACCTCCAGACAACTCAGAAGCATTAATTTTGTCAATCGGTGGAAATCGAGACCATTCAATTGTTATTAACTGCAACGACAGAACCTATAGGATTAACAACTTAGAAAAAGGTGAAATTGCTTTTTACACGGATGAAGGCGACAAAATGCACTTCAAACGAGGAAACAAAATAGAAATTGAAACCAAAGAACTAACAGTTAACACTGATAAATTTAAAGTGCAGAACTCAACGGCTGAGCTAGTAGAAGAACTTGTAAAGCTTGTAGACGAGCTAATTAAAACTAAAACTATAACAGGAATAGGACACCAACCCTTTGTTCCTTCTCATATAACCGTTTATGAAGACATAAAAACCAAACTGGAGAGCTTAAAGCTATGAAATACCTCATTATGGCAACATTACTTATTTCGCTAAATTCTCACGGAGCATTAAATGAAAGTGATTGCGCTTCCAAAGTTATAACTGAAATCGTTAAAATTAACCCCACAGCCAACACTCCAGAATTAACAACCTACTGGGAAGCCATATGTAAGGGTGTTATTGATCACATTAAGCAAAATGCAATAGTAACTGGGCAAGACTCCGTTTCTAAGCCTATTACAAACACCGCTATTCAATAAGAAAAAGACACTCAAAAACCTTATTATAACTTATGGATTTAGAATTAATTCAAAAAGATAAGTTTATAGATTTTGGAAGTATTGAAGAAGGTTTAAGAACAAGCGTTATTATATCTCTTTTTACAGACAGAAGAATTGGAGAAAGCGAGCTTCCTGAAGGTGAAACTTCCAGACGTGGTTTTTGGGCCGACTCTATAAACGAGACAAATATAGGTTCTAGGTTGTGGCTTCTAGATAGGTCTAAAGTAACAAGAGAAACGAAATCTAGAGCTGAAGAATATGCTTATGAAGCGCTTGAATGGTTAATTGAAGCTGAAGTTGTCACCGATATTTCTGTAAATGGGATATTTGAAGGTGAATCTTTAAGCCTAGAGGTTAAGTTGACACTTCCTGGCAAGAAGTCAATTAATCAAAAATTTAATAATATTATAGAATCAGAAAAGAATAGAGGTTTATAAATGGCTTTTAATAGACCGAGTATCAAAGAAATAGTTGATAGAGTCAAAGTTGACTTCAACTTAAGACTGACAGGTTCTAATGAAACTCTAAAGTTTACATTGGCCAACGTTTTTTCTTATGTAATTGCTGGGGCCTCTCATTTACTTCATGGCCACTTAGACTTTATTTCTAGGATGGCAATGCCCGACACGGCTGAAGATCTTTATATTGAAAGGCATGGGGAAATTTGGGGAATAAAAAGAAAACCTCAAACTTATGCTTATGGGAATGTGAAGTTTCTTGGAAGCGATGGCTTTAGCGTTGATATTGGTACACTTTTAAAAGGTGCTAACGGGGTTGAGTATCAAACAGAAGAAAGCGGTTTTGTAGTTGCTGGAGAACTTATACTTAAAGTTATAGCAAAAACTCCAGGATCAACGGGAAACCTAGCGGAACTACAAACATTAAATCTAGTTAACCCTATACCTGGTATTGGAACTGAAGCAAGTATTGAAAGCCCAGGAATTAACGAAGGAACCAACGTTGAAAGTGACCAATCATTTAAAGATAGAATCATAGATAGAGTTAGAAACCCTATAAGTGGTGGAACAGTAGCAGACTACAAAAGATGGACTTTAGAAATTCCAGGTGTAACTAGAGCTTGGGTCTTCCCGTTGTATCAAGGACCAGGAACCGTTGGGGTTACATTTGTCCAGGATGAAAACCTAGATATTATTCCAAATAGCTTAAAAATTGATGAAGTCGCAGAATACTTAGATGAAAGAAGACCAATAACGGCTGAGGTTAATATATTTGCACCTCAGACAGTAGAAATAGACTTTAACATTGTAGTTACTCCAGACACTCCAGAAGTTAGAAGCGCGATAGAAGGCGAACTTAAGGATCTTATAAGAAGGGAAGCCTCTCCAGGTAAACCTTTATTACTAACAAAAATCCATGAAGCAATTTCAATTTCTTCTGGAGAAGAAGATCATGTTCTAAATTCACCTACAGAAGATATAATTTTTCTGGCCGATGAAATTGCAGTTTTCGGGGCCATAACATGGCCATAAATAGGAGCGACTACCTAAATTTATTAAAGTCACTTCTTCCCACCGGAAAAGCCTGGAATATAGAAAAAAACTCATTTTTCTATTCTATTTTAGAATCAATATCCGATGAATTTACTAGAGTAGAATCTAGAATTCAAAACCTTCTAGAGGAATTAAACCCAACAAAAACTAATGAAATGTTATTAGACTGGGAAAAATTATTAGGACTCCCTAGTAATTGTCAAGGTTCAATATCAGACCTCACCTATCAAGCAAGAAAGAAATTAGTTTACACCTATTACACAATGACAGGTGGAACGCGCCCTGAATACTACAAAGACCTGATAAGAAACTTTGGTTTTGAAGTAGAAATAAATGAAATAAAAAATTTCAGAACAGGAATTTCTAGAGTTGGAGATCCTTTAGCAAATGGAGACTGGATACACGCTTTTGAGGTTAAGACAATTGACGCGCCTGTTTTTAGGTTTTCAACCGGCTTAAACGTTGTTGGTGATCCCCTAGTCACTCAATCTAACGGACTTATTAAATGTATTATCGAAGAAAATAAACCGGCCCACGTTGTGGCCATTTACACTTTTGGTTAAGAATAAATCAATGGAGAAATATAAATGCAAAAAATAGACGGACCTGGACACGACAATAACGAGTTTACAGAAGGAAATGCCGGAACAGGTGAACCGGCTACAGTCGTAACCTCTAAATTTATGAATTCAATTCAAAAAGAACTGGCCAATGTTGTCACTAAAGCCGGCCTCTCATTAGTGCCTCCAGGTGTTGAAGAGAGTGATCCTGAATTTAAAACAGATCAATTGGCTGAGGCAATTTCTAAAGTTGCAAAAACTTCTTCTGATATTGTTGATATTTTAAATAATCAATCAGTAAAAGTTTCTTTTGGTGGACTAGGAACGGAAGAAATAACTCTGAATAAAACTCTAGTTAGAAGCGCTATTTTTGAATACGAAATTTACAGAAAAGACGCTGTTAACGAAATAAAAGTGATTGGAAGAAGTTCTTTTGCCTATAAGCCTATAGCGGATACTTTTGCAATTTTGGGAGGTTTTGAAGATCAAGACCCAAGCGAAGAAGATCACGGAGTAGAATTTTATCTTGAAAATATTGGTGGAGACATTTTTGCTCTACGATACAAGTCAAGTAACCTAGCCGGTGGGTCATACCTTGGAAAACTAAGTTACTCTTTAAAAAGCTTTTTAAATTAAATGGAGAAAAGAATGAAGAACATCATGTTATTAATTTTTATGTTAGCTTTTTCAAATGTTTCATTTGGGACTACTTTTAGGGACTCAACTTTAACAATTGGTAAAAAAGATACAGTAGACAAAGAACTGATACTAAATGGAACGGTAAAACGCGGACTAAAATCTAATAACGTATCTGGAAAATTAGAATTTACTCACAATGGAGTTGATTATAAAACTTTAGGTAGCGGAAGCGGAAGCGGTGGTGGTGGAGAAAACTATAATAATGCTTTTTCTCCAGAGCAAAATGCAAATGCTGAAGATGGGGTTTTAAACTGGACTTTCAGCGGTGGAACATTTGAGGCAACTTCTACAGATCCACTGGAAGGCGATAAATCTTTTAACTGGACTCCAAGCGCACAGAATGACTATGTTGACTCCCCTGTTCTAAACTTTAATAAAGACATTTTAAAAGGTAGATCGTGCCAAGTAAATATTGAATATATTGGCGGTGATGAAAATTTAGGTCTTCAAGTTATTAATGGTAACGATGAAGTTATTGCATCTTTTAGAAATAGTAATAGTGACGGAGAAAACAAACTTCCAAAGCATACCGTTACAGCGATTGAATCGGTGGGGTTTATTTGTCCTACAGGCGCAGATATTTTAGCTGATTCTGAAAAAGGAAATTTAAGAACTAGAATAATTAATTTGGGTGCTACATCTTCTGAATTAATTAAATTTGATAAAAACTACTCAGGAACGTTAATAGGATTAACTGAGACAACTTTGCCAGATTTACTTAGCGTTGATGTTAGCTCAACACTGGATATCATTAATAATGACACAAGTTGGATGGATAATTGTTTTGTAAGTGGCTCTGATGTACAGTGTAATTTTAGCTCTGGTGTTTTTAGTACAAGCCCAAGTTGTAATGCAGACAGTGGATCTGTAAATTCAAACTCAAATTTCTGTAAGGTTAAAGCCGTAACCTCTAGCGGTGCGACGGTACATTGTCAAAATTCATCTTCTCAAGCAAGTGTAACTTCGGAAGCGTTCTCTCTTTTTTGTATAAAGCAAGGCGCAGACGCAAAACAAACAGTTCAAGTTTACAAGTCTATTCCTAAAGTTAGTGAGAATATTAATAGTTTTACGGCTAGAATTGACAATTCTGGGGGAGTTGGGAATGAAAATACTGACTGGATATCTGGAGTTGCATCAAAGTCTGACACCTCTCTTTATACAATAATATTCGTTTCTGGTTTATTTTCTTTGAGTCCAACTTGTTCTGTTTCTGAATACAATTCTGACACAGGCCTAAACAGTGAGGCCAAAATCTCTGGGGAACCATCATCTTTTGGGCTGACAGTTAGGACGGGCTTCTCTAGCACCGCAAGCAGTTTTACAAAGTCACCGCTTAGCTTTTCAATAACTTGCAACAGATCATTGGGTGACTTCAAAATGCCAACAGCACAACCAGTAATAGTTGGACAAGTAGAAAACTCTTATGCCTCTAGTGGCAAGCAAGTTAGAGTTGAAGGTTGTAGGGTTTCCAACACTGGTACACCAGTTACAGATAGCTCACTTTGCAACAGTTGGTTAGATTCTTTGGGTGACAATGGAGTTGGAAGGACTATTTTGAATTATTCTGGAAAATTCTCTAGCCCCCCAATTTGTACAGTGGTTCCTCAGTCTGTCAGTAGTGTCAGAGCTTGCTACTTGAGGAGCGAGACTACTCTGAGTGAAATAGAAGTCCTATGTCAAGCTAGTGACTCAAACACAGACATGGACTTTGAAATATTATGTATAGGAGATAAATAATGAAATACATACTACTAATTTTAATAAGCTTAAATTGCTTTGCTAACTTTATTCCAAAAAGTAAGTTTGGAGAAAGTGAAAACGTAACAGTTTGGTTAAATAAATCAAAATGCGAAAAGAGTCAGCCCGATAAGTGCATAAAAATTGATTCAACTTATAACTATGAATACTCTGAATTAAGAGAATTTAAAGAAGTTGAAGAAAATTCAGTTTCTTGCATTGTTGATAATTGCGAAAAAGAACTTAAAAAACTCAAGTGCGATGAAGGTTTTAAAAAGCGAAAAGGTTTAATTTCTGTTTATTGCTATAAGGCTATT
>Ga0136561_1000217_pt1 | contig 20626 bp, 17 predicted proteins | sample AntRauMeHopE1498_FD_104641 | JGI IMG/M metagenome (GOLD analysis project Ga0136561, IMG submission 104641) | Saline lake microbial communities from Rauer Islands, Antarctica - Metagenome Hop E1 #498 | ecosystem: Environmental > Aquatic > Non-marine Saline and Alkaline > Saline | place... | reverse complement strand
TAACTTTATAATATTCCCAAAGCTATCATATTTGTAGTATTTATATAATCCTGTATATATAATAATATTGATAGTGTTATAAAAATAAGTGCTGCTAAGGTGTAAGGTGATTTCATAATCATATTGTATCTTAATAAGTAAATAAATGCAAGTAGTAAAGATTATATATTGAACGCTAGTTGCTATATATGTATTTCTTAACTTCTTAATATAAGTATAGCATATATATGATTTGACATCAAGGTAATAATTATGGTGTAATATAATCTTGGTATGTTTTATCATCTATTTGACAAGCTGTCAATGGTGTGGCTTGTGTGAGGTTATTGTTGATAGTGTTGACAATTTATATATTCATGGTTTAATAAATTATGGTGTGCTGGTGTATGTTATGTAATGTATTTGACAACTTGTCAAGGGTGTGCTGGTGTGTATGCTACAAACCATCTTCCCCCTACCACATTCTCCCCCAACTGTCAAGCTCCTAACAATACAACTCCTAATAGTACATGTCAAAGCAATACAATACTTATATGTCAACTTGCTATCTCATAATATCGTGCCTTAATACATACACTGTTGACAACATATCATATGGGTGGTGTACTGGTGGGGGTGGGTGATGGGGGTATATACGCGATTAAGGTTTGTATTTATGTTAAGTGGTGTAGGGTACAATACCCCAATTTAAAAAATAAAATAAAACAAAAAAGCCGATCCAACAAAAGTCCAAACTCCCAAAAGAAAAACCCCTAAAACCCTATAATATAAGGCTCTAAGAGAATATGTGGATAAACTGTGGATAACTTTACTCGTGTACAAGAAAACACCTATAAAAGGTGATCTAGTTTTTTAATAAATGATAGGAATATATGTTTATGAATAATCTTTGATTATGAATATGAGCTTGCGAATAATATTGTTTTTTAAGAACCAAGCCCTCACTTCGAGCTCAGATTTAGTTGGTTTATCTCTTTGTTGTTTAAGGTATTTAAAGTTATTCTTTTGGTATATACTCATATTAGTGTAGTTATTATGTTTAATAGTGACCAAATACTATTTGTATACAGCTACTCCACTGTATGAATAAACATAACAGTGAATCAGCGTAATATACAACAAGAAGGGTAGATAAGTCTTGGTGAATGAATAACGACTACACCGTTACACACTCGCCAAGCACCATCTAACTGTTTACAGCCGTTAGAGCCGATATTTGCCTATAGTATCTTTACTCCTGGTGATCCTTCTTAATCAACAAGTCCCCAAGGTGCAGGAGTAGTCAGCAGACACCTTGGCTTTTTATACTCGCATACTATATTTAGTACTCCGAACGAGTCACTTACCAAAAGGTAATGTATTTAATTTATTCACTTGTATTACTAGTCTATCATAATTCAATATAAAAGTCAAGTAGTTATTTATAAACTGTGGGTAACTACATTTATACTGTGTCCAATAAAACTACTTGACTTATTCACAAAAGTATGCTAGTATATATTTATATGAATAAACAGCTTAATAATATTTATGAATAGGGGTAGAATTGTTCCCATCGCAAAAGCATCAGTTAACTATGAAGTTGTTAAGTATGTAAATGCTATGGAGGTAAGACTAAGACAATCTTACGAGAGAGATACTAATCTATTAAAGATTCAAATAGAAGACCTGAAAAAGAAATATGCTAATCAGTTAATTATTAATTCAGGGTTTGCATCAAGATTATCAGCACTAGAGTCATCTAATGATGACGATTAATAAATAACCAAATAAAGATATGGCAATGAAAAAAAGACCATATAATACATTATCTAAATCAGGTAAGTATTATAGAGACAATCCAGGGGCACGTAAAAAGAAAGCTAATGTAGATAAAGCAATTAATGCTAGACCTGCACAAAAGAAAAAAAGAGTAGAAGCTAATACAGCAAGACGTAAAGCTAAGGCAGCAGGAAAGAATGTTAAGGGTAAGGATTATGATCACGCTGTAGGTAAGTTTGTATCTATTAAGAAAAACAGAGGTCGTAAGGGCGAAGGTGGTCGGAAAAAGAAATAATATGTCATTTGTACAATACCAAATGTATAACGGTGCTAAGTATATGGTATCAGATATGATTGATATGGCTAAAGATGTGAAGGCTGAATACCTAGAGGTAAAAAGCTTATCACTTCATTATAGCTTAACTGACTTACCAGAACCATACTATGATTTACAAGATGTTGCAAATACAATAAATGTTGTAAATAATGCAGATCTAAACAAACCAATAATAATGTATAGAGGTTTTGTAATGGATGGAAAACACAGATTAACAAAAGCTATCATGTTAAAAAAGAAAAAGATAAAAGTTAAAATCATAGATGAATTACCAGAACCAAAAACCTAAAGAATAATATGAGACACGACCAAAAAGAAGACCCAATGGAAGAAATCCAAAGAGGTCACGCTTATAAAAAAATAAACAAACTTACTGTTGAGAATGGAGGGTTTTCAGATGTTGACCAAAAGAAAGAGTTCAACAAACAACTTATACTTGCATTGGTACACGAAGGTTTTAACTTGTTATCTATATCTAAGAAATTAAGTATATCACGTTCTTCTATATATAACTATATGGCTGAAGATAAGGAATTTGAATCAGGTGTAAGAGCAGGAGGTTTACAAGAGAATCAAATTAAGGCAATGATAGGTCTTATAGATAATGTAAAGAAAGGAGACCTTGGAGCACAAAAGTATTTCCTCGATAAAACTAAGTACTTTGAAAAACGTCAAGATATTGCAGAGCAGAATGATTACTCTTCAAATAATCAGATTATAACTATTAAAGATGATGTAGAATCTATTGCAGCATCATTAGTAGATGAAGAAACATTACGTGGTATTAAAGAAAGTAATGAGAACCTATTAATGAGATCTCTCGAAGCTAGGGATGATGAGATTCAGGAAAAGTTCAAAGAAGTAAAAAATAGAATGGACAATGAGTCGGAAGAATAAAACTAAACCACCCTACATATTAAGACCTAAACAAAGGTCAGCAAAGTTTGCATTAACAGACCCTAGTCTGTGGCATATAAAACTTATTGCTTATGGTGGAGCAGCAGAGGGAGGTAAATCATTCTTGGCAGCTGATTGGTTAATAGATATGTGCATGGATAAAGAATTCACTAATCTAAAATACTCGGCTTGTGCTGTAGATATTGAAAAATCAAAAGCAACCATCCAAGACAAGATAAATGAGGTAGCAACACTAAAAGGATTAGTGAAAGATGTTCATTATACTTATAATAAGAATGACCACGAATTTACATTCTTAGCAACTGGATCTCGTATTGTATTATTTGGGTTACCAAAGAAAAAAGATAACGAATGGCTACGTGGTTACGAGTGGACAGGTAGTTGGGTTGATGAGTCGGATACTATTGATGAAGCTGTACTTAAGGCTCACTACAAACGTGTAGGTAGATATAATAATACTATATTAATACCTATGGAGGAAATGACAGACCAAGAGAAAATAGATAATCCACAGTATGAAGAATACAAGGGTTATGACAAACTAATTGTTCCTAAAAAATTACTTGAAACATTCAACCCAACTAATGGTCACCCATATACTAGATTCTATATTCCGTGGAGAGATAAAACTCAACTAACACTTAAAGAACCTAGATTATTTATTCGTTCTTATGTTTATGATAACTATGCAGAAAACAGTGAACGTATTAAAGATATGGAGAATGAGCCAGAGGGTATTGAAAAAGATAAATCTTTCTATGGTAGGTTTGATATAAACTATTCAGAAAAAGCAATATTCAAATCAGAGCAAGTAAATAAATTGTTCACACAAATAGCCGAACACACAGGAGAAAAGTCAGCTATTATTGATGTTTCATCAATTGGTACATCTAAAGATAGCACCGCTATCGGAATATGGAATGGATTAGATATGTATTACCATGAGGAACTTAATCGTTTTAAAACCTTTGAGGACTTAAGAGATTATATTGTATCACTACTATTAAAGCATGATGTAAGAATGGCTAACGTAGTAATTGATGCAAACGGAGTTGGTAACATGCTTATCAGTTCAGAGAAATTCAAAGGAGCTAAATCGTTTATGGCACACAACTCTGTTATTAAGGAAGAGACAGGAAACATTAACATGTTTAAGAAAGGTAGAAATATTCTATCTAAAAAATATACAGGTAGATACAGAAGGCTGAAAGATCAGTGTACTGTAATGCTTTCTGATTATGTAAACGATGGCTTAATGTCTGTATCAGTAAATAGACAAAATATCACAGATACAATTAAAAAAGAGTTACTTATATATGAGCTTATCGCAAATGATAATGATATCATACAAGTAACGCCCAAGTCTACATTCAGAAGACTCAACCAAGGTAAGTCACCAGATACGACTGACCTTATGGTAATGAGAATGTTCCTAATCTTACTTGAAGATAACTTATTCAAACCAAAACCAAGGAACGAAAGAAAATTTATTAAAAATAAAAAAACAACAAGTAATTATGTATAACAACGAACCCAAGGTGGATTTATTTTCATACGAAGATAATATCCTACTAAATATGTTTGAGAATGTTATGAATAGATACAATCAAACTATTATAGACAGTACTGGTCATGCATTCAACCAATCTATTCTAGTTAATACAATTGTATCTTACATTAACTCAAAGTATGTAAACACAAACAAAAACAACACACGCCACTTCTTCAACCAAATGAGAAAGTTGGAATCAGACTATGTTAGAAAAACTCACATTAAGTTCTCTAAACTATTAGTAAACATTAATGACCCATCAGTTAATTATCTATTGAATGCAGCTAAGGTTGAATTCGAAGATGATACAGATGCAGAGCAATTCTCACTAGACTTTTCTAAGTCAATTGGTAGATTCGGAACAGCTGTAACTAAATTAGTTCACAAGGGTAAAGGAAAGAACACAATTAAATCAGTCCCATTTGAATCATTCATTTGTGATCCTGAAAACGGAGAATCAAATGTTCACGGAGAAGTATCATCTATGACGATGTTTGATCTACAACAAGTAGGTAAATACGACCAACCTAAAGTAGAAAAAATAATTAATCACTTAATTGGAGATGGTAAACAAGGATATGACCCACATAAAATAAATGTAAGACTATACGAAATGCATGGTAAACTACCTGCAAGTGTATTTACAAAAAATGCATCAGGTTATGAAACAGGAATGTTCGTATTGGCTGAAACAGAAGATGGATCAAGATTTGTTATCTACAAAGGTAGAACAGATTATAACCCATTCTCAATTGAAGTAATTGAAAAAGTACAAGGTCGTACTATGGGATATGGTCCAATGGAAGCTGTTATTGAGTATCAAATTATGATTAACAAACTTGGTAACCTTGCAATGGATCAAGTTGAAGCATCTAAAATATTCTACCAAACTTCAGATGCAGAGAATGATGGGTACAGTTTATCTGAACTAGATAACCTTACTCTACTATATCACGCTCCTGAAGCACCTGTAACACAGGTATCCGCTACTCCACAAGGGTATGGTGCTATTCAATCGTTCTTCAGCTCTATTACATCTATGTCATATGAAGCTGCATCAATTCAAGATGCATCACTTGGTAGAGGTGTTAAATCAAACACTTCATTCGCAGCTCTTACAGCTAACGCTAAAGAAGCAGATGGTGTATATACTCACATTCAAGATAAACTTATATATATGTATAGAAGACTATTCAAAAAAGATGGAGGGTTCTTATCTATGATGCTTGACTATATTGAATCAGGTAAGGCTATTGAAGAATTGCTAACTCCTTATGAAGCAAGAGGGTTTAGAAAACATATTGCTGAAAAACTTGCAAACCTAGAAGGTATTAGACAAAAGGCTGATCCTGAAATTGAGTTCGAAGATAACTATTCAGAAATTGTAGAATTCATTCTTAAAAGAGATAAGGGTAAAGAGTATTCAATTGAAATTAAGGATGGGGATATTGATCGTAAGTATGTAATTGACAAAACTAGAATTACTTATGGAGATAAATCAGACGTTGTTAATAAAAAGATTGAAGTATTAGAAATGATTATGGCAAGAGTTGAAAGACAACCAGATCTATACCCTTCATTTAACCCAGACCAAATCCTAGGTGAATTAGCAAGCACAACTGACCTTGCTGTTTATCAAAATAGCAAACAATCACAGACTTCAGTAGAACCACCTGTTCAACCACCAACTGGTCCACAGGTAGCAAGTGAGTCAGGGTTAGTTTAATTAATAAGTAATAATATATAATATGTCAAAAAACAAAAACGCAAAAGCAGAACGTGCAGGGGGAAATGTACGTGAAGATTCAGAATTAAAGATTCATCAAGATAAATACAATGATGAAAAGAAAGCATATATTCGTAAGTTCCAATCTAAGTTCACGAATGTAGATGTAGAGGAACTTATTTCATTCATGAGTTTATCAGATGATATTCACGTATTGAAAGATGGACTTGTAAAATATTCAGCCTTTAATCAAGACGATTTCAAGGGTGCTGTTGGATCAACTTCATTCGAAGTATATGCAACAAAACAATTTGCAAAAGAATATGCACGTGAATATGTAATGCAAATGTTCAACTTATTACTAACTCCTTTAGAAGCTGTCCAAGCAGAGAAAGAAACTAAACCAGACTTTAAATAATATGATTACAACAAAACATTTAGATGTGTATGTAGATGGTGTACTTACAAAATCACATAAAGAAACAACTAAAACAACACCAGACTCTTTAATTACTAAATACGCTAAGAATGGTGTGGTAATGATTAAGAGACGAAGAGAAACTAAACCTGAAGCAATCGTAAAAGAATGTAAAGGGAAAAACTGTCCAGTAGTAGTAAAATAAAAACTACTTGACAAAAGCATTTAATTATGCTATATTAATACTATAACTAGTGGCTAGTACCCACTTTAAATAATAAAACTTGATTATGATAAATAAAGAAACAGTAGAAGAAACTACTTTACCAAATAACGATTCTGTTATCGACCCAACAGATGTATCAACTGTGGATACCTCTTCTGAAGGTAAATACGAACAGGCATACCAATCTCAAAAAATTCGTGCTGAAAAAGAGAAAGCTGCGAAAGAAAAGCTACAAGCAGAACTTGATGAGTTGAGAGGTGCAGGTAATGTTGCTACAGACTCTACAAGTACAGTAGAGACTAAATCAGAACCAACAACTATTAATAAAACTGATATGTCACTTAGAGATATTTCTGAAATTTCAAAGCTAGCTTCTATGCACTCAATCGAGGACTTAGAATTTGGTAAACAATTTATAGGAACTTCATTTGGCTCAAATCTATCAGAAGTTATGGATAGTGCTGGAATTAAGGCTCAACTTGCATTGCAAAAAGAAAAGTCTAATTCTAACGATGTTATGGATGTACCAGATATATCTATAGCAACAATTGAAACTAAAAACTCAATAATTAGAGACATCAAAGAAGGTCGTATCGACATCAACAAGCCTGAAAATGCGAAATATCGTAAGGCTTGGGTGGAACATATGGCATTCGGAGATAAATAACAATACAGGTTAAGCCTAATCTTATTTATTATTATACTTATTAAAAACTATTATGGCAGTACCAAAACAACCAGCAGACCTTGTAAACGCAAACACATGGTCAGTTGAACTATATAACGAAGCCTTCGAAATGCGATGGCCAAAAGAACTAGAAGAAAGACTAGCATTATCAATGATCACGGAATTTATCCCTGCTCAATATAATACAAAAATTGAACGACCAACATTCTCACTTGTACCTGACGTTGAAAAAGGTCCTTGGACATGTGAACGTGGTGGAGTAGATGCTTTTGAAGCAGGTGTAGAATCTTTTATTCTTGACAACTACTACAAAACAGCATCACAATATTGTGACATCAACGTAGCTCACACAAAAATCGGACTAGGTAATCTATTAACTAAAATTGATAAAGAACTTAAAACAGCTCTTAAACAAGAAATGAACCGAGACGCTTACGATATGTTAATTGCAAACGCAGGAAACACATTCACAGCAGTTACTGATGCAGCTTCTGCTATGGCAGCGGTTGACCAAGCAATCTCACTTTACGGAGGATACGAAGAAGATATGGGAATTGTAGCATACGTGCCACACACTCTATTACCTTTCTTCCGAGAAATTGCAACTTCACGATTTACTAACCTAGGAGACCGAGCTATCCAAACTGGAGAGATCATTGACGTTCTAGGAGTTAAAATTATTCCTGTTTCAGGATCAGTTCTAACACCTGCAAACGCTGCTAAAGTAGTGTTCGCAGTTGGTAAACCAGTATCATTCTACTTTGACGGTGCTATGAATATGGTAAACACATTCAACGCTCCTCTATCAGATGGAAAATACGTTAACGAAAATAAAATTCGAGAAGTTATTACTTACGGACAATTTGTATTCTGGCCTGACCAAGAACAATTTGTTTCAGTAGCGTAACAACTATTAGAAATAATTTTCTATAGGATACATCTATATGGTGTTTCTTATTAGACAATTATTAACAAAACCTTATAATATATGCTAGTACAAAATTTTTACAAAAACGTCAGAATCCTTACAGACACAAATGAGCAAGACTTCCCAGATAGCGAAATTGCTGTATTCGGTCAAATGGAAATAGATAAACTATATGAAATGGCGATTGAGGGCTATGCATATGAACAAACAAAGAATCAACAACCAACAGTATACACACTAAATGTTACTGATAACTTTGTGGAAACAGAAGACAACCTTTGGATTGAAAGAGTTGAATTTTCACGTAATGGAAAAGATTATTATACATTACAAAAAACTAATAAGCAAGATTACGAAGCAATGGGTTGCTCTTGTGATTCAGGTTCATTAACAAATGATTTAGAATCTAAGACTTGTGCGAATTACTACATACAAACATCTCAAGGTGTTCATGTATTTCCTATTGGAGATGGATCAGGTATTGTTAAAATATACGTTAAAGATCACCCAGTAATTGATTGGAATAACAATAACTATAATATACTTATTCCTAATATTAGTGACACTATTATTGTAACAGGTACAGCACTTATGTATCGAAATATACATAACACAAATGAGTACGATAGACTATATAATGTTTATCAATCTTTTCTTAAGCTTTTTGAAAAAAGAATTAAAAGAGGAAAGAGAATGACTAAGTTTAAATTATCAGATAAACGTAACCTACTATAATTATGGAATCAAAAGTAGAACAATTCAATAATTTTTCTGCTGGTATCACTGATAACCTAAGAGCAAACTACGAAGCACCTGGATATTCACGTATCTGGAATTTTGCCAATTCAGTAGATAGAATGATTCAACATGGTGGATGGAAAAAGTTATCTAGTAAGACAGGAGAACTATTAAACCATGCAGCCTTCTCAACACCAAGTGAACCAATGCTGCCTGTATTCGGTGCTAACAATGGTCTTATTAGTAAGCCAGCACAGAATGTTAATGCTTACTTACTCCTTGAACAAGGAGGTAATGGTATACAAGAAGGTATAGCGTGTTCAATAGGAGATAATGAAAACTCATACAACACAGTTGCAACAGACGGAGGAACAGAACCAATTATATATAACAATGCAGTTGTATATAGATCAGCAAGTGGTAAGGTTTACCAAAAGAGATTCTATGGTCAATCTACATCAACACTAGGAGATATTATACTACCAAATATAAAAACATTTAATAATACATTCTTTGTAGAAGGTGCTAATAATAGATGTTATATATTTACAGGAAGAGATGTACATGCTTTTGATTCAGTAACTATTGATCCAAATGGTAGCTATGCTCCAATTGCTCAATCAGAAATTAATCAATACATTCCATTAAACCAATATATGATAGAAGGTGATTCTAATGGTTCACCTGGAACATATACAGTTGGTGGAACGCCAGTTGGATATATTATCACAGAGATTGATAAGCTACAAAATGTATTAAAGATTCTTGGATACTTAGATGGTCCAGCTGATGGACAGTTTGGACCACTTACAGATACAGCACTTAGAACGTATCAATCAGAACACAATGCGGTAGGAGAGATTACACAAGCAGGCGGAGAACCACTTGTTGTAGATGGAAAAGTAGGCCCTGAAACACTTAGTGCTATAAACCATACAGTTGGTTCTGATAAAAAGGTAATAGAATACGAAAACGTAATGCAATTACCATATCCTATAACAGCAGTACAAGCAGTTGGTGGAACTATTCTATTTGCTACTAAAGAAGATGACTCAAAAGCAAGAATATATGTTTGGGATACAACCGTTGATTCAAATGGTAAGGGAGATGTAGGGCTACTTACATCAGTAAACCTTGGTGTTGGAACTGTACAAGCTATTGAAGTTCTTAATGGTAAAATAAAAGCTATTATGTCTCCACTTTCAGCAGACACTTGTTCATCATGTTATTCAGATTTCATTGTTTATGATATTCATAATGCATTTGATAAATATCCTGAATCATATGTAACAACAGCATTGTCACTAAGGATAATAAACTCAAGTGATGATAACTCTAATCTTGGAGGTTCTAGTTATATCAACAGAAAGACAGAAGTTAGAAATGGAAAGATGTACTTCTCTGGTAAACTTCACTTAGAATCAAATAGAGAAACACTGAATGGTACAGACGAAGGTGCTTTATCAGGAATATTCTCATTAACTGACAAGGGAGCATTTATGTTAGAGGTATCAAACCCTGATACTATAACTGACACAGAAGACTTTATAGAAAGTTTTGCAATGACTAATGGAGGTTTTATTATTAGTCAAACAGATGGAACTTATATAACACAGAAAGATAGAGACCAGGACTCTGGTGTAATTACTAAAATAATTAATGGTGGAGAACCTTGGAGAAATAAAAGTTTTGAGAACTTATATCTAGCATTAGATAGAACAGATGATCTTGATGAAGTGCGAATCTACATAAGAGAGTATATGGATAGACACGAATCAGATGCGGGTTGGATAAAGGTTTATGACTCAAAGACTTCAGATGAAAGAAGAGACTTTAAGAACAGAATAATTATTAACAGAAATACTGAAACAATGAAATCAATTAGTCAATTCAGAGAATTGCAAATCATGGTTCAAGTAGAAGGTAAGTGTGTTGAGTTAGTCGACTTAACGATAGCCTACAATATGTTAAACTTAAATAAATAATATGAAAGATAAAAGAGATTCAATACAGTTGTCGGATATTCTAATTCCACATACTAATCACAATGAAAGAGACTTCACTCAATCTTATGGTAGACCTGATCGTAATGATGGTATACTTAATAATACATTCGTTGAGGATACTATTACAGCTGATAAAAGTTACTTACAAGACCCTGATTTAACACAAAGAGTTTCTGTATTAAATGATAAGAAAAATCAATATACACAAATCAATAATCAGCTTGGTCAAATAGATGAAGTTATTGCTAGTCGTAATTACGGTAGAGGTATAACACAATTAGGACAAAGAGGTCTACAAACTTCTGAAGCACGTAGACTAACATCTGTTGGTAATAATGTTGCAGCTGATATTGAAGAACTAAGAGGTAACATTCAAAGTGCTGAAGAGTTAAGAAGAGCAAATGAAAAATATGCTAAATCAAAAGCAGGTTCAAGTTCATTTGATACACTTATTGGAGACAGTAATAATGATGGTGAATTAAGTGTTATAGAAAATGAAATGCTTACTGACTCACAAAGAGAAGATATGGAAAAAGAGTTCTTACTAAATGATTTCATTAATGAAAGAGACAGTGGAGAATTTGAAAAAGGGTTTAGTGACTTAAGTGTTACAGACTTCTCAAAACTAAGTAAAGAAAAACAAATTGAAACTATTCGTAAGTATAGAAATAAACAAGGTAGAGCAGATGAAAGAAGAGAGTCTGAAATTAGATCAAACCAACAAGCATACGGATTAACAGGAGGTGCAGTTACTTCTCCTACTATATTCCCATTTGGTATAAATAATAACAGATCGAATTTTGAAAAACTAATATAAAAACGAAATGAATTACCAAGATGAATTACAACAAATTAAGAAACGGAGAGAAGAGAGAACTAATCGGATTAGTAACTCTGCTGACCAACTACAATTATCTGATAGAGATATAAGAAAGTCTGGCGTAAATCCCGTAACTAGACAAGCAATCACGCCTAATGAACGTGGTCTTTCTGGTGCATTAAATCTTATTGGTAAGGATGTAACTGTTGGTCTTGAAGATAAAGATACAGCAGGTCGTTCTTTTGTTGGTAACCTTGGTATTGGTGCTGTACAAACTACAGTTGGTTCACAAGGTCTTGTCTCTACTTATCAAGAGGTTGGTAAGGGATTAGCAGAGAGAGAATCAAGAGAGGATCTAATTAGATTACAAGGACAGAACCTAGAGATATCAAACCGTTTAATGGATGCATATCGTAAGGAAACTGATCCTGCGACACGAAGTAAACTAATAGCAGAAATGCAAAGACTTGGTTCTTCAACAGATGAATTAAGTGCTATAGTAGATGATCAAAGAATTACAGGTAAAGACGTTATTACCTCTGGTGTTGAATCATTATCAGGTGCTGCAAGTATCGGTATTGGTGGAAGTGCTGTAAGTAAAGCATCAGGTTTAGCTAAAAACCCTGGACTATTTAGTACTGGCTCAAGAGAATTATTAAAGCAAGGTGCTGTATCTAATTTCTTTAGAACTGGTGCTGGACTAGCTGTCCAAGAGGGAGTTATATCAGGTGTACAAAACATTGCAACAGTTGCAAGTGAAAAAGAAGGTAACTTACTAGAGAGCTTAGGTCAACTAGATTTAGTACAAGATATAGCATTGCCTATTGTAGGTGGTGCAGCGGCAGTTCTAGGTCTACAAGGATTAGGTAAGGTTTTAGGACCTGCAATTAGAGGTATAGCAAACGCAATCCCATCTAAAAGAAACCTAGCAAGAAAAGAAGCTGATGTATTTATTGGTTCTATTAATAATAAGATAGATGAGTTTGTTAACGAAACAGATCCATTAGTTATTAATGAAAGTATTGAACCATTAATAAGAAGTATTGGTGAAAAGGGTGGAGTAGAATTTGACCCTCAAGTATCACTAAGTATATCAGATATCATATCTAAGTCAAACACTAAAGAAGATATTGCAGAACTAACAGATGCATTTAGAGACTTAATTGTTTCTGGTGATTCAGGTCTATTCGCAGTAAGAATGGAAAACTTAGTTAATGAAATTGATAAGGCAAATATTAGAAATAATAGTGCTATTGAAATTAATGAGCTAACAACACTAAAAGCTGATGCTGAAGCCAGACTCTCTCAATTTAAAGGGAATGAGCAACAGGCAGCTGACATGTTTAAAAAAATACAAGACCTTGAATCACAACTAGCTGATGCACAAGGACTTACTAAAACAAATGAGTTCAGTGCTAAACAAGATAATCTACTTATACAAAGAGATAATCTAAACCAAAGAATTAATAATTTAAACCTTACTGATTCAGAAAGAATACTTAAGGAAATAATTGAAAAACTAAATAAAGTTATTGATGAAGGTTCTGAATCATCTGTATCACGTTTTGAAAATCAAATACAAAAAATATTAGATGATGGTAGGATTGATGTTGATAGATATACTGAAATAAGAGAGCTTGTAGAAGACTTAAATGATATTGATGAGCTAATAGAGGTTAATCGAGTTAGCGACTCTACTACAGGAACTAATAACTTAGGAGAAGGCTTTATAGATGAGTCTGCTGTAGTTAGTCTTAATAGACAAATAGCTAAAGCAAGAACTTCTTATGAGAATCTGATTAAGGGAACTAATATCTCTGAAACAAATCTACAGTCTGTTATTGAAATTAGTGATGAGATAGCAATGTACGATGATTTAATTGCAACGAATGCAGACTCATTAAACAATACAAAAGGTTCTGTTGACTTAGCTAATGAAGTTATTATTGACGATATAATAGAAACATCAGGTAATAAAAGAAATAAGAAAACTGAAATTGTTGGAGTTGTCAATGATGAGAATATTGATAAAGCAACCCACTTACAAATATCAACAGGTAGAGGTTTAATATCTCGTAAGATTGGAGTGATTGGGGAAATATCAGAATACTTAAGTAAAAGCTTTGTAGACTCTTATGCTCCAATTGTAAACCTATTTGCAGAGAGAGGTATTGCAACTAATACAGATGCACTTGATTGGTCATCAACAGTAAAACTATATGTAGGTCAAACTTCAGTTGCAAAAAGAAATGTTGGTAATGAGTTTGCTAGAATAATATCTGACAGTGTTGCTCGATTAAAAGACAAAACTGGATTCCCAATAGATGAGTTAAAAATAGATATTCAAAGACTAGCAGAGTCAAGACGTTCACTAGGTTTAGATCATGAACGGATAATGAAAAATTCAGTTGCAGAAAAAAACATTAGTGACATACAAAAGAAATATGGTAAGAACTTTAATGGGGTAGATCAAGTAAGAAAAGATTTAGTAATGTTTAATAAAAACAATGTACTAAATAGACTACTAGAAGCAAAAGTAATATCTTCAAAAGAACACAAATTACTTGATGCTGATGAAAACTATGTTCCTATATTTAGAAAGGTTGATGATAAAATGGTTGAGATTGATTATGTAAATGCAACTAAGGGTTCAATCATTAAAGAGTTAGATGAGGTCGATGGAGAAATTAATGATGTATTCGATTCAATAGAAAAGAGATCATTCAAAACAATAGATAGAATTGCTCAATCAAAAGCACAAGAAAAGTTTGTTAAAAATTTAGAAGTGCAAAAAGCAAATCCTGAAACAAAAGACTTCTTTGATAATTATGAAATCACTAAGGCTAAAGGTAATAAGATTGAACCAGGAGAGAATGCATTTGTAACTAAGATTGATGGTGAGCTTGTAAAAGTTACATCTCGTAGAAGAGACCTAATAGAACCATTAATGTTCCTACCAAGTCCTGCTACATCATTTACAAAGTTCTCAACTGTATTCCAAGGTTATAACAACTATGCATCATTCCTATTAACACGTGCTAACCCAGCATTCAAGCTGGTATCAGTTGCTCGTGACTACATCGAAGGTCTTATGACTTATCGTGCAATGGGTGGTAAGGGTTTCATTGCTCCTTGGGATGTTGCAAATGGAGCTAAAGCATATATAAACCACAAACGTGGTATTGTAAATGCTGATACTATTATGGCCAAGGAAGCAGAAGAGCTTGGTCTATTCACCTCAAACTTCGGTAGAGAGAGTGAAGCTATCTTCAACGATTCAGTTGGAAAAGGAAAAGCTAAATTCCAATTGTTCTCAAACAAACTAGAGAACGTATTAGACTCCATGGAAAGAGGAAACAGATTAGCTATTTATAAACAAGCTAGAAAAGAAGGTGCTACAAAACTAAAAGCAGCGGCAATTGCTAAAGAGTCATTAATTAACTTTGATAAGAAGGGTTCTAAGACAAAACTTATGAGACCATTCTTCTTATTCTTTAATGCTATTGTGCAAGGTAACGCTAACCTAACTAAAGCACTAACAACTCCTAAATCAGCTGTACCAATCTTAGCAGCTACAGCATCAGCAGTATATGGTATAGAGCAAATAAACTCAAGCATAGAACCTGACTGGAAACAATATGTAGATTCATTCGAACTATCATCTAATATGGTATTCGTAACAGGTAGAGAGGAAGATGAAAACGGAAATACCGTGAGCCTTAATACATTTAAAGTTCCATTACCGTTATCACTTAGACCTATTTGGGGAGCAGAGTTAAATGTACTTGAGTACATGAATGGAAATATTGATGAACAAAAAGTTATGTCTGACTTTGTAACTGATATGTTAAACACTCTTTCACCAACAGGTAATGAGTTCATAGATGCATCAGGGGAATCAACAGGGCTTAACCTTGTTACTCCTTCTCTACTAAAACCTGTCGTAAACTATGCGAACAACAGAAACTTCTTCGGAAGTGAATTAGTTCCAACAGAAAAAGACAGTGAGGGTAATATGGTCATTGGAGACTTGCCAGAAGATTATGGTGACAGTCCTGATGAAGCAACCTCTCTATTCCTATCTAACTTTATTAATGGAATACTAAAAGATGAATCACAGTGGTCTGATCCTCGAAGATTAGATGAGCTGATGAAGGGTTACATCTTTATGGGTACAACTAGAGATACAATTAAGGCAGGAAAAATAATTGAAAGACTAAAGGCAGGTGAAGAGTTTGACAACAGGGATGTTCCTGGTTACAACAGATTCTTTGGTTCAACTAATAAGAATAATCAATTCTTCAGAGACAGAGATGTGTTCGTTACAAATATTAACAAAGCACAAACACCTGAACTAAAGGAGCGATTACTGTTTGAACAACTACTAAAGGATACAACTAAAGATAGATTAAGCTTTGGACAAAGACAATATGCAATTGACCAAGGTGTAGAGGGTGTTCCTGAAATATACTTCAATAGCTTTTCAACAAGTGAAAGAAGTCTAGCATCAGTTAATTTCTTACTAAAAGATGTAACTGAATCAGGTGACCCAATACTTAAACAACAAAAAGAAAACTACTTAGAATCACTACAGATTAATAAACCTGATGAGTATAAAAGATATATTGAATGGGAAATCGCTACTAACGGAATGATTAATAATTCAAAAGAAGATATTCAAGAGTATATGGAATCACGTGGTGTTATTGGTGAGAAACCAAGCATGACTGTTATACAAGATAAATACTTTATGTTTAAACGACAAGAGGTCGGAAGACAAGAAGATTATGCTGCAACAGGTAATATAAAGGATATATTAAAAACTAGTTTACAGGAAAATGGTGATACATTAATTGATGAGAATTTAGTTATTGAATCAGTTCAAAAATTAAGAAAACTAGAAGAAGACGGTCTAGTAAGAAGTGCTAAAGCAAGGTCAGTAGAGAAATCTCTATATAATGATTATGCTGAAAAAACATTCTTATTCTACCGAAACAAATTACTTTCAGGTGAAATCTCAGTCGGAGAAATGCTGGAGTTAGTGAGAGTAAGAGACATACCTGAAGCCACAGAACTTGCGGTTACATTTATAAACAACAATAATTATTAATATGTTAGATTTACTAAACAAAAACAAAAAGGAATATGTAACTAGAGAAGAGTTACAAAGCCTTATTACTTATATGCGGTCTATGCCACATATGAAGGGTAATAAAGGTGATGATGCTAAAATTGATTCTAAGTTAATTAGAAGAATTAAGGCACTTGTCAAACCTATTAGAGGTGTTGATTATCAAGATGGTTATACTCCTATTAAGGGTAAAGATTATTTTGATGGATACACACCAATCAAAGGTAAAGATTATTTTGATGGAGATGCTATAACAGATGAGCAACTATCAAAAAGACTTCAATCACTAAAAGGTGATCTTAGACCAAGAATGGATAACATCAAAGGTCTTAAGAAATATCTTAATAGAGTAAATGATTTAAGCAAGGGTTACTCTGATGTCGCACAAGATGTTGATTTAACAAATGAAAGAATAGAAGAAATCATATTAAGGCTTGGAGCAATCAGGGTTGACATACAAGACACTAAAAAAGATGGAGTACTTACTAGAGCTGAAATGTCTTGCTCTGATCCAGCGACACTAACCTTGGTTACAGAGCTTGGGGGTGAAGAGACAGAGATACCTGTTGATGTAGACTGTCTAGTAAGTAATGAAGTTACTAAGGTTGATATGGATTGTACTTCTCATGAACTAACAGTTACTAATGAGAAGTATGGAGTTGAAACAGAAATTGTAACAGACCTAAAATGTCTTGTTCAATCAGAAGTTACTGATGTAGAAATTAACTGTGCAACTAAAATATTAACAATCACAAATACACTTGATGGTGTTGACTCAGAAATACAAACAGATTTATCATGTCTATTTCCAACATCTCACTGTGCTGCAGTAGACCCAGAAGTAACAGACTTAGCTGTAGATACTTCTGTATGGAGAAATACTGAAAGCAATATGGTTTTCCAAATGATTTGTGGGCAATGGTTTCCTATGCAACTTGTTATAGATCCTGAATACGTAACAGAATCAGGTGATAATATTGTTGCTGAAAATGGTGACAGTATTGATACCGAATAAGACAATTTATAAAATTAATTAATTAAAAATTATGGCAGATATAAAAATAAGTGGTTTACCTGCTAGTGCGGGTGTTGGTCTAGGTGATTTAATTCACTCAGTTGATGTTTCAAACACAACAAATAATCCAACAGGTGAATCAACAAAAGTAACGGTAGATGAATTGGCAACATATCTATCTACTGTTCTAACCAATGATGTTAATGTTACAAACTTTACATATGACCAAATAACTAAGGTAATTACCTTAACTGAATCTGATAATACAACACATTCTATTAATGTTTCAGACCTAGTAGATACATTACCAACAGGTACTGTAGATGGTCAAATACTTGTTTGGGATAACACAGCTGGAGAGTTCATTATAGGAAGTCCATCAGCTGTACCTAATGCATCAACTACAATGCAAGGAGTTGTTGAATTGGCAACAAATACTGAAGCACTTGCTGGGGTAGATACAACAAGAGCAGTAACACCTTCAGGAGCAAGTGCAGCAATTTCAGCAGCTCTAGCTACAGCAGTAGTAAGTGCAACTGAAACAGCAGAAGGTATTGCTGAATTAGCTACACAGGCTGAGGTTGACGCAGGAACAGATACAGAACGGATTGTAACACCTGCAACATTAGCTACATATGTAACAGCAAACGCAGGAGGAGGAGGTGGAGGAACAGTTCAAGGTACTGATGGTAATACTTATAATGTTAGATCACTAAATGAGGGATATACATCTGGAACAGCAAAAGGAGAAAACTCTGTAGACCTACAGACACATAGTCTTGCTTCCCAAGCTGCAACAGCAGGTGCAACAGGTATTCGTTCTGTTGTCGGTGGAGGTTCTAGTAACCAAGCCTCTGGTGAAGCATCAACAGTTTCAGGGGGGGCATCATGTAAGGCTACTGGTGCACAATCATTTATTGGTGGTGGGACACGTAATGAAACTTCTGGTCTATTGTCGATTATTGTAGGTGGAGGACAAGGTATGGCTACTGCAAATTACTCATCAATACTAGGGGGTAGACAAAACACAGCTTCAGGTTTATACTCATCAATAACTGGAGGTCAACAAAACACAGCTTCAGGTGATTATTCATCTATTATTAATGGAGCAAACCAAACAGCTTCAGGAGAATATTGTACTGTAATAGGTTCTAGTAATACTGGATCAACAGACAACTCTCTCGTTGTTGGTAAATCCACAGAGACATCATCTGATGATATTCTTACTGTTGGTTATGGTACAGGTGGAGTCTTAACAAGTAACGCTAAATTCCAAGTTAAAAGAGATGGTGCTATTTACGCAAATTCATTATCTGTATTTGCTAACGACTCAGCAGCATCAGCAGGTGGGCTAACACAGGGTGCTATTTATCAAACAGCAACAGGAGAACTAAGAATTAAGATATAATATAAGAACCCTTATAAAACTTTAGCGTCAGCTCACTTATATAGTGGGTTGTAGCTAGTATTTTACTAGGTATTATAAAGATAAAAAACAGGCGTGTTTACGCAATGAATTATGACACAAGAAATATATAACACAATTAAAGGTTGGATTCAGTCCAACGCAAACAATCACTGTGAACTGAGTGATAAGATGGATGAACTAGAGAAGTTCGTAAAAACAATGAATTTTAATACACAGGTCGTTGTTGGAGGTAAATCTGATGTATCACTAGCACTTAATAGAGAAATCGCTGATACAGGAACAGAAATAAATCTTGGCAACACTGGAGGAAACCTTTGCAACATGGCAAGTGCTAATGCAACAACAACTTACACACTTACAGGGTCAGTAGACTTTGGAAGCTCATTGATTCTTATTAATGCATCAACAGAACCAACAATTACAGGAGCAACAAAAATATTAGGTTCAGACTTTATTGCTAACACTAATATGTATTTACAAGTATTCAACAACGGTACACGAGTCGAGTATTGGTTAGAACAAATCGAAGCGTAATATGTTAGGTCTAATGGGAAAACTTTATAACCGAAGACGAATACTAATTTTAAGTCAATTATCTAGTTCTTTTATCATTGAGGTAAAAAGTGATAATGCTGGAACATCAAACAATAATCAGTTCCAATTCACAGGGGCAGAAGGTAATTATGATGTAGTAGCAAAACAGTCAGGAGTAATTGTTGATACCTTTAATGATTTAAGTGGACAGGAAACAATAACTTTTTCAGATGGTGCAGGAACTTATATATTAGAAATTACACCAAAAGAAGTAAACCCATTTAATAGAATACAATTCTCAAGGTCAGGAGATAAAGAAAAATTAATGGATATAAAACAATGGGGAAATATTGTTTGGTCAAGTATGGAAGAAGCCTTTTCAGGATGTTCTAATCTTGT
>Ga0136561_1000211_pt1 | contig 20816 bp, 43 predicted proteins | sample AntRauMeHopE1498_FD_104641 | JGI IMG/M metagenome (GOLD analysis project Ga0136561, IMG submission 104641) | Saline lake microbial communities from Rauer Islands, Antarctica - Metagenome Hop E1 #498 | ecosystem: Environmental > Aquatic > Non-marine Saline and Alkaline > Saline | place... | reverse complement strand
AGGCGCAAGCGGCTTCATCGGCCAGCACTTGGTGCAGAAGCTCAAAGGACACGAAATAGTAATACTCAACACTGACCTAAGAGACCACCAAGCAACTCGAGACCTTGTTAGGTTCGCCAACCCAGAGGTGATTATACATCTTGCCGCGTTAACCGAAGTAGAGCATTCTTTTTATCAGCAGGCATTATTCTCAGATGTGAATTATACCGGCACTGTTAATTTAATTGAATCAGCAAGAGAAGCCCCTGCTCTCAAACTATTTCTGTTTTCATCTACCATGGAAACATACGGGTGGCAACCAATATCAGATATCATAAGAGACAACGAGGCATTTGAACACGACCCGTTTAACGAAAGCACAATACAAAATCCAAACGCACCGTATGCAGTTGCTAAACTGGGTTGCGAGAAGTACTTAGAGTATGCCGCGCGTGCATATGACTTGCCGTACTGTATTCTGAGACAAACAAACACATACGGCAGAACAGATAACAACTTCTTTGTGGTAGAACAGATAATTACACAGATGTTAGCCGGTGACGAAATCAACTTAGGGTATGCAAAACCTTATCGCAACTTCTTGCATATTAGCGATCTGCTCAATGCTTATGTAGCAATAATTAACAATGTAGACGCCGTTAAAAACGAGACCTTTTGCGTTGGCCCCGCTAATGCATTATCGATCGAAAAATTAGCCGAAAAAGTGGCTAAAAAACTTGATTGGCAGGGGATTATAAACTGGAATACAAAGCCCAAACGAGCTGGCGAGATATACTATTTGAACAGCACACATAAAAAGATCACAGACACAATCGGATGGTCCCCTGAGATAGATTTAGACACTGGTTTAGACATGACAATTGAGTATTGGAAACATGGTACTAATTAAAATACGACTACAAGAAGATCTGTTTAGACTATTCGATACCGACTTCAGTCCTGCTACCTCTCCTGTTACCAATATATTAAAAACCGGCCAGAGTTTAGTAATAGACACCTCGTTGGAGGTATTCGATTTAAACAACTTTGCTCGCAAGCATGCGTTCACTGTTCCTGTGTTTGACATACTCAGCGAATGCTGTAAGTGCGCAGGTGTATCAACAAATAACATATATTGGCTGACGCCAGTTGCTGAGCACCAAGCAATTCACAGGTACACGTTCAACGGCACGCTACTCGAATACCATAACTCATCCAAGCCTACTGTTAACTTCCGCCCTAGTGCTGACGTGCATTTTCTTTCTCTTAACAATCATCCACGACCACATAGAGAAAAGTTGGTAGAATTTTTGGAGTCGTCGGGAATCAAAGACAAGTCGCTTTATAGTTACAATCCTCAAGGAGTTCAAAATCAGCGATCAGTTGTGCTTGATGAGCAATTCACTACAGGAAATAAATTAGACAAGTTAGATAGTGTGCCTGCATACGTTTGGGAAGGAACGCTTATATCTATTGTAACAGAAACTATATTCGCAGAGCCGATTGTGTTTCCAACTGAAAAGACGTGGAAGGTATTTGACAAATTCCACTTTCCGGTATTTGTTTCGTGTGCTGGCTTTGTAAGTAGAATACGAGAGTTAGGGTTTGATGTGTTTGATGATTATATCGATCACTCATACGATACCATACAAGATAATACTGAGCGTCTAACGGCAGTGTTTAAAGTGATAGAAGATCTAAGCAAGCGTGATATTAGCGAACTAAATCATATCAAGAGCCTGTGTCAGAAACGATTAATAGATAATAAAATGCATTTAAGAAAGCACACCACCTCCGAAATAATGAAGCTCGACATGTACCTTGATTCTTTAAAGCGTGTGGTTACGCATAGATAGAGTTGGTTTTAGACCTGTTGTTGCCTTGGGTAACAACTTTGTATCCGTCGTTTATTGTGAGATTGATCATGAGCACATCGTCGTCTGACAATTTTCCTTCTAAGTAAACAGTTCCAAACATGCCCATGTACTTGATGTCGAGCCCTTTTAAGCAACCTGTAATTTCTTTGAGTGCTTCTTTAAAAAAATCAGGATGCACTGATGCAACTTCGATTTGATCGTTGTCACGATCGTAGTTAATTATCTTTTGCTTTCTCATGTTAGTCCCATAGTGAAAAGTAGTACTTGCCAAATAAACGAAGGCCGTTAGCAACACGTTCTCTCTTTCCGTTGTCTTCGTATTCGTAGCCTTCGTCGTCGCGTATTGTTTTAAATGTCCAGAGCAATTCGTTTAGCACCCAGTTCCATCGTTTGTGTATGTCAGCCTGCTGATACTCAATAGGAACATCTTCGAGATCAACCATCCCCGAGCCGTGCTTTTGTTCCTTTAACTTTTCGAGCATGGGAGAGATGATATAAGACAACGTATTGTCCATGCTCCACACATCAAACGCATCAATGTGAATTTTGACCTTTCTTTTTACGTGCTCGTTGCGCCAGTCCAGTAACATGACTATGTATTTGTTGTCAGAAAATCGTTCTCCCACTTTAAATGCCATGTCTTCTGATATACCGAGATACTCAAGCTTGTCGGTAAACGTGTATACTGTCCAGTGATCTACATACTTTCCAATTTTTACTTTCATCCGTATCTATTCAATCCTATGTGGTACTTTTTATTAATTAGCTCAAATTCAATTGTATCACCGCTTAAAGCGAACAGCGTCGACCATTCTCGTAACTTGGCAAGGTTATGATCTGAATTAACAATGTGCAACATGCGATTAGACACATGCCCTTTGATACTGTAATGCTCAAGTATATATGTGTTTAGGTCAATTAGCAAGTTGTTTTCGTCAGCTATCATACTAGTGCCAGTGTTAACTGTTATCATGGAGTGCGTTTTGCTAAACATTGAAAATCTAAATTGCCATTTATTTTGAGTCATTGGATTATGTGACATTGTGTATTCCCTGGGAGTGCGCCGGGTCGACGCTTTCGAAGTCTAGTATTTCGATATGATATCCCTCGAGCTGTGCCATTAGACAGAACTGCGATAAATCTTGTCTAATCATGTTGTATGGAATAACAACATTGAACACCAATTTCTCCGGATACAGACCACACGCACTAGCAATGTCACTGACTTCATTGATTATGCAATCAATGCCGGGCGAGTTGGGACTGCCACCTCGCAGGCTTGGCCGCAAAGCATACCCAAAACTACTTGCACTTACTGTTAAATAAATCATGTCTTCTCCATTAAATTCCAATTTTGACATACTTTTCTATACAGGAATCTATCGAACTGATCATACCTGTATAGAAATAACTGTTCGCCTGTTCCGGTAATCTGCATGTGAATCAAATTATACATCAAAAGCTCAGCTTGGTCAATCAAGAACGGATTGCGCGCCAAGTGACATGTGATGCGGTGGTATTCCACATCGGCTTGTAACGTTGTGTCGCTGTCATGTCTCATAAATGTTCTACCTTGCATCAAGAACATGGTAAGCTCTTGTTCGGTGGTTGGTAGATTGTCCGTGCTATACATGTTGTACTCTATTTGATTCGTGACTTGAAGTCAATACTAGTTTCCAGCATGGTCAAATACGATACCAGCATGCCGTGGTCCTTAAAGTTAACATTGGTATATGTCACGCCAATAGTGTCCGAGTTGTAGTGCAGTTTGCATTGCTCCTTGCGGTTGCAAACGGCGCGCAAATCAGTTGGCGTCACCAGCCCCTTGGGCATGATAAATTTGGACTCTTTCCATTTTGAGTGGTGTGTGATCACCACTGTTCTTCTGTGTTTGCTCATGCGTCGGTACCTTGATGCGATTAATCCGCTATAATAATCATCGAACAGCACATTGACTCTGTTCGATTCACGTCGGCGAACCAGTCGCCTTGTTTCTGCAGGGTCACGTAACTTCATTTTTCCAACGCCTAAGCGGAACCAAGTTGTGACCACAAATGGCCAGCCATGTCTCTATTTTTCTTAATTCTCGCCTGGCGCACTTGATTTTTATGACTGCATACGGCTCGTCCACAACCATGCCGCTCAGATCAAACCCTTCTTCAATCTCAGCAGCCATGGCTTGTATGTTGGGTTGTATTTTTTTCATGTTCAGTATCTTTGTGGGAGCATCTTTACCTTCTATAAAGAACATGAGATCTAACACATAGTATCCGGGTATTTGCTTGACAACTATATTGCATTTAATCATGAAAGCCAGTCTTAACATATTGTGCCGATATGTATGTAAAACCTTCCAGTCCCATCATGAACGCAAACCTTTCTGCTTGATACCAAGTCCCAAACCGAGCCACATAGTAAGCGGTGTACTCTCCATGTCGATTACTGGTCAGCCTGTACTTGACATCCAGTCTGTTCAGAACGCTGTTTGCTGTGCTGTAAAACACTCGCGCCCGCTCCGTCATTTCGTCATGGTGCATGTAATCCCATATGTGAGGGTACGGCAAGTAAACTTGCCAAGTGCCGCGAGTCTTGCTTATGCTGAACCAGTGTTCGCGTATGGCCACCGCTACCCAGTCGGCATCACCTACCACCGAAACGGGGTCACCGCCAAACATGGTGAACGGTTCAAGACTTACTTGGTATCTTTTGTATCTGTGCAATGTGGTACTCCTTGATTGCGTTTTCGTAATTCTCACAATGGTATCCTTCGAATGCCATCAGGGTAACGAACCCTTCCAGTTCCCGCATGTTGTCCGCAGTGAAAGTGATCAGTATTCCCAGCCGCATCATGGCATAGCCCACTATCCCACTTAACTTTGTGGGCTCCGGATCCCCACAGCTGATGTCCCAAGTGGTGTCTCGGACACCACTGTCTTGGGCAATATCGATTATGCCCTGACTGGCCTCCTCCAATGTCGAGAAGTACATCTCGACAACTTGGCCAACACCCGCCCCAGCCAAGTTATCCATCAAGCCGTACCAAGCCACGTTCAACTCAGGCACCACACGCCAAGCGTCCGCCTGCACCCACTCCAATTGGTATTTGATGTTGATCATGATCTCTCCTGGGCGGTCTGCGCGTCACAACTGCTAGCACAGCTAGCCGCCGAAGCGCCTGGTGGCCTGATCACAGCGGTAAACCACGTACTTAAAATGTCGATCATGCCGACAGCGCCTGGTAAGACCGTTTCAAGGAACCGTGTTCCACCCACCCTGCCAACAGCAAGTATTGTTCCAATTCCTGTTTTCGACGGGGATTCAAGTAAACAGTGAGTGAGTTTCGAGTGAGTTCAAACACCGGTACACAACCCACCACCAAGTGTCGGAACTCGGGGAACCGAGCCGGGTCAACCGTGTACACCAACCCACCGTTGCGCCGCACGCGAGTTCGCGTGTAGGTTGTGCTGAATTCCGCCGCTGAGTCGCGCATGTTATAGCCTCCGCTGTAAAATGTTTTGAAACGGCACCCGGGCACCATGAGAGTGATGTATGTGATGGCACTCTGCCTGGCATGCCAGGTGGCCCAATGGGCCACAATTTGAGAGGTGGCACCTCTGTGGGAACACACATGCAACATGCGCCCCACTTGGTCAGCGCCCAGTTCCACTCGCAAGTCGCTGACCAAGTCCAAGAGCTCACGGTCATCCGGGCGTCCCGTGACGCTCACTCTCAAGCCGTAGTTCAACAGTCGCCCCACGCCGGCTTGATCCCTCCGGTACATGCTAGTATCCTCCGCTGTAAAATTTTCTAAGTGAGCACCCATGCTCTGCCAAGTTGAGATATGCCGCTGCCAGCTCTCGAGCGCGCCAGGTGGTCCAAGTGGCTTCAAAGACGGCAAAGCCGTCCCGACCATGGTAAGTCACGCGCCCCACAGCTTGAGCCTCAAGGTCCACTCGCATGACGCCAATTAGAACCATGATCTCACGATATCGAAGTTCGTCCATTTGACCATGGTCATTCATGATGGCCGGCACGCTCACAGCCAAGCTGTAGCCCAGCACGGGCCGAGCGCCTTCAAGATCCATTGAAGTGATCACCGTCGGGTATGACCTCTGTGGTCACGTCCACATGCATGAGTGCAATGCTGGTGCGTGCCATTTCAGCCTCCGACAGGGTGTTCCACGTTGCCCGCATGTGAACTTGGTCGGGTTTGCACTCATGCCAAGGCATGGAGGTGATGGTTCCACCCATGTCGCGCACTGTTTGAGACACTCGATTCATGGCTCGATGGCCTTCGGCATGTGCCACAAACATGGTGGTGGCGGGACGATAATGGATGTACAGGTGTGTTAGTCGCACGTGGTTTCCTTGATGAACGTGAATGTTATGCAATCTAGTGTACATGGTGCCGACACCGTTTGTCAAGCGAAAAAAACGCGCAAAAAAATTCTTGGGGTGCCATGTTGGATGAAGCGTGGACCCAAGAGTGACCCGACCCTTTTCCAACTTGAAAAAAGCGGGGCGCAGTTGGCGGCGGTCAAAAAAAAGGTTGCATTTTGCTGTACAGCATGCTTAGCATGTAAATTTTGCACTTTTTATTATGTGTTATGCTTTTTAGTTATAAGCAAAACGTGCGCACAAAAAAGCACGCTTTAGCGTGCTTATGCTTTTTAGTTATAACTTATGCAATTAATGCTAAATTGCTTGTTGTTGTTTTGTTTGCTGTTATGCTTAGCACGTTGTGCATGTTTACGCTACGCGTATGCACGCTGTGCGTTACGTTGTTAGTTACATTGTGTACTGTACTGCTAACATTTAAAAGTGCTTTGCTTGCGCTTGCTGTTAAGTATTGCGCTACTGTATTTTTGCACAGTACTTGCAAAGTTTGTGCGCACACATAAAATGTTTTGTTTGCACTGCGCACGTTGCTAAAAGTTAAGTACACAATTTGTAATGCGCTTGTTTTGTTGCTGTGCGCTATGCTAGCAATGTTTGTGCGCGTAAAGCTAGCTTTGCTTGCTACAAAGTTTTGCACGTTGTTAGCGTTGTTTACAGCAAGCTTGCTTGCACTGTTTTTAACTGCATTAGCATACGTTAATGCGCTACTGCTAAACAGTGCATTTACACTGCTTACTTTTAAAATTGTAAGTGCTTTGTGTTGTGCGCTAGTAGTTACTTTAGTAACTTGCACTACATTTGCAAAAGTAGTAACAGCGTTTGCGTGCATGTTTTGCACAGCATTGCAAGTGTTTTGCGCTACTTGTACGCTGTTAATTTGTGCATTGTTGTAATGTGTTGCAATTTGTGCAGTAGTGTAATTTACGTTGTTTAATGTAATTGTTTGCATAGTGTTTACTACTTTTATTTGTAACAAGCAGTTATTTGCTTGCTTTGCTTATGTTGTACATAATAGCACGTTGCATGCATAACACAAGCATTATTTGCATTTATTTTAAATTAATTTATGCGCATTATAATTAATAAAACGCGCATGCGCGTTTAACATAAAAACAGCAACAATGCAAATTAGCGTTATAACTTTTTGTTATAACTTATAACAAAGTAGTACTGTACAAATGTTTTTAAACTGTTATAGTATACGCATATTAAAGCAAAGCGCAAAAAGCGCAAAAACAGCAAAAAGCATTAAACGTAAAAAAAGCTAAAATAAAGCTTGCAATGTTAAACGCGCAATGTATAATGTACAACATAAGCAAAGCAAGCAAAACAGCTTACAGCTAGCGTGCAACACAACGTGTACAGTTACACGCTAGCAAACACGCGCAATAATGCGCACACAACGTTGCAACACTAGCAACTACAAAAAAGGCAATACACTATGCAATTTACAAAGTATATGTTTACTCCTAACTCGCACAACACTGCACTTACGCTTCCGCTAGGCACTCCTATCATGAATGACGACATAGGACTATTCTTGCAAGACGGCCCTTGTCAAGCAGACGTAGCGCAGTTTATTGTTAATAAACAGGGCCTCATAGAGGGGTTTATTATAGACAATAAAAGTGCGCACTTGCAAACAGTTAAAAACGTGTTTAAAAGTATTATAGCTAGCAAAAAGCGTGCTTAATTAAATGCAAATAGTGCTTGCAATGTGCAAGCACTGTGTTACAATACACTACACTAACAAAAAGGAAGCAAACACTATGCGCGAATATTTTACTTTTAAGCAAGACTGCGATGCATACAACTTAGCAGGCATTGCAATGGGCGGCACTGGGTTTTATAGTGACTGCGACAGCATATTTAACGATGCGCAAACAGACGACGAAGACGAAGACGTTGCAAGCTTTAACTTAACACTAATTGACGGTGTTTATGTAGCAGAAGGGGTGTATATAAAAGACAGCTACAAGCAAGCACTGTTAACACTGTTTAAGCACATAATAGCGTAACATTTAGCAAATAGTGCTTGCACATTGCAAGCACTAACTTTGCAATACTTTTGCGAAGCATTTTTGCGAAACACAGGTTGCGGTACAGGTTTGCGAAACAGGTTTGCTAGGCGTGGTACAGGGGCAAGCGCAACAGGCCGGACAGTATTCCAAAACCAAGAACCAAAAACAAAAAACCAAAAACAAGGTTGTGTTTTAGAATTACTTTTAGTGCAACAAGTTTCAAGTAAACAATTAGGATTGGCGTGTGGTTTCCGCAATCAGAGAACAGGAGTAGTGACCCAGACTTTGTTATCCTAAAATGTTATCACAAGCGGCGGTTGCTTTCATGGTGTGGCAAACGTGGCTTGTGTTTTATTCTACTTGCTTGGTTTTGTTAACCAAGCGTCAACGGCAGTTCGCACGCGCTCTTTTCGCAAGACAGGAACGGTAGCGAACTGCTTTTTTTTGGGTCCACGATCTGGCCTGCCATGTTGTCCACCTGTGCCGTTTTGGTTTACACTTCTGTCCCGCCCATCCTCGCACCACGATCTGGCCTGCCATTCTGGTTACTGGTTGGGGTTACTGGTAACGCCTGTCCAGTCGCCGTCTAAGACGGGCATCCGCCTGTGCCGTTTGGCTGTGCCGTTCTGCTTTCCACTTCTGCCTCGCGCGTTTGGAATACTAACGGCGGCACAGGCGTTTGCCTTGCCCGTTTGTCTGCCGCTGTGTGTCTGTGTGCTTGTGTGCTGTGCGGTATCAACCTCCTGACCCAAGTGTAAGCTGATCAAGAGATTGTGGTACACAAGCTGATTGCGAGTGTTACCAGAACCACACCCACCGCTCGTCTCTCAAGGCGCCCGCGTCTATAGGCAAATTTTGGAGACAACTCTGCGAAATTTCTGTGAGGTTTTGGTTTGAAGATCGCAACTGGAATTTTGCGAAGGTGAATCTGGTGCGAGGATCTGGTCCCGGCAAGTGGACAGAAAGAGGTACCACTGGGAAGTTTTAAATGAGCGAGGCCCCTTCCCGGAGGTGGGGTTTGTTACTATAATTGTAACACAATGGATGCCTGGTTGCAACCTTTTTTAAACGGGAAAAAACGCTTGCAAGCGCAAGCGTTTTGTGTTAGTGACTGGCTTTAATAACTATTCTATTTTTAACTATTATGTTGACAAGCTTGCTTTTATATGTTGCAGTGTAGTGCATCTCGTCGCCGTCGCCACAGCGCATTTTGTTTGTGTAAACTAAATTGCTGTAGTTTGCTAAGTTTTTACGTGTTGCTGTTTTAGTTGCTTGCATAGTGTTTGCATCCGTTTTGTTAATGTGCGTACAGTATAGCACAATGCTTGCAATGTGCAAGCATTGTTTGCATTTTATTTTAAATTAATACACTAGCACAAGTCCCTCTTCTTCTAGTTCTTCGTATAGCTCTTCCCACAGCATAGTGTCAAGCTCTAGTTTTATGCACGTTTTAATGTCGTCAGCGTTAATGTCGCCGCTGTTAACTGTTACAATGCTGTCTTCTAGCTCTACGTCTGCGTTAGCAGTGTTTACAAGCATGCTGTACGTTTGTAGCAGTGTAATGCCGTCTTCAATAAACCCGTTTGTAATGTTAGCTTGCGCTTTGTTAAAAACTGTTTGTAATGTTATTTGTAACATAGTGTGCATCCCGTTTTGTATAACTGTTTAAGTGTGTGTAGTGTAACACACTGTTAGCGCATTGCAAGCTTTAATTTGCTTGCTAGCTAGTTAATGCGTTTTGCTTGTTTGCTTTAACTTGTGTATATAATAGCACGTTGCTACTGTATTGCAAGCATTATTTGCATTTATTTTTTAAACGAATACTTGCTAATGAACTTAGGAATTTAATGTCCATGTTAGCAATTTGTTGCAAAAAAGTGTTGTCAGCAGTGTCAAGCACATTATTTACAAAAATAGTGTCCTCTGCGCTCAGTGTCGTTTTTGCGCCCATGTTCTTGCGTAGCCAATTAGCCTTTTGTGTTAGTGTCATGTTGTTCTCGCTTGTTTGCTTTAACTTGTGTGTATAATAGCACGTTGCTACTGTATTGCAAGCACTATTTGCAAAAAGAATAGAATTATTTTTACTGGAATTTTACTGGAAGGCGTTGCGGAAAGGTGGGCGGCGTGACATGAACTTGCGGGCGGCGATTAAACTTAATTCCGCTTCTAGCCCATTTATTTTAGTTCTTATCTCGCCGATTTTTTCTACGTTGTTGCGGGAGACAGCCCACGCCAAATCTTCTCGGCACTGATAAATTTGTCCGATCAGTTCGTGGCTCCCCATTAGAAGCTCTCCTCAATTTCTCTTGACAACTCTTCTACTTCCATGTACAGTTCTTCAGCTTCACCCTGGTTGCCTTCCTGGATTGCAATTTCGAGTGCTTCGGTAAGTTCTTCCATTCGCTTTTGTAACTGTGTGCTTCGCGTCATGTTGTTCTCGCTTGTTGTTTGTGTGTACAGTATAACAGTGGTCACTATCACTGTCTACCTTAATCTGAAATATCTTCTAGGCGAACCATTATCTCATTGCGAGTGTAATCAATGGACGTTTCTGTTACAGTGGCCTGCACTTTGACCAGCACCAGCATTTCAGGGTCGTCGCCCAGTGGCAGCTTTACTATTATGTCACACCCCACTGGTGGTATGACTGGTATGGTGCGTGTGGTATACTCGCACCTTGACAAGCTTTTCTCGTCTTGCCATACAAATCGTGTTTTTGTTTTCATGTTGTGTTCCTGTTGTGTTAACTGTGTAAAGTGTAACTGGTTTGCACGGGTGTGTCAACCTGTGCTTGCAATCGTGTGCAACATGTCGCACTGTGCAGTATCAAGCAAAGAGTTGCACTGTGCAGTATCAAAGGCAGGCAGGCCGTTAGGCCTATACAGTAGATTCTGGCACAAGAAGATTAGAAATCAAACCTGTTTTGAGATTGTATTCTCGGTGACCTATTTTTTCGTGCTAGGTAGATTTCGAGATCTCGAATCACAACTCGTAAAAAAAGGTTGCACTGTGGCAACCTTTGTTGTAGCTTGTTGCGCTGTTAGACGCGTCTGCGTAACAGTAGCATGCTACCTAGGCTCAGCAGTCCTAGTGTGGCCGGTGCTGATACTTCAACTGGTGGTGTATCACTTGCTCGGCTTATCGATGAATGTGTACCGTGCATCTCAATTTCTTTTAATCGGAAGTCGCCGTCCCAATTCAACCAAGGTTGGTTCTTGGTATTAGTGACAAAGAACTTAGCGTTGATAACATTTGCAAAGCTGCCGGCGCTCTTGTTCACTTCAATGTCATCGATGTCAAAGAACTTGAAGTTCCAAGATTTAATGTCATGATGAATTGGTTTGTGTGATGTGATGTCCCACTCCTTGTGGAATACAATGTCGATCACAATCGGATCGTGACTTATACTGCTACCTGCATTGCCAAGTGCTATGCAACTTCCCCACTGATTATGATCGGTACAGCTCAAGTCACGATCGAAGTTGATGCCTGTTTTGTCCTTCTGATCGAACAACTCACCCCATTGTTCGTGCTTACCTATGCTCCAGCCGCCGCCAGTCTTTGTAATTTTACTGGCGCCGAAGTCGATGTCGTTGCTACCTATGATACTGGCTTGTGCCGCCGCCATGCTTACCATGAGGCCGATTGTTAATGCGCATTTTCTTAAACTTTTCATATTTGTCTCCTGGACTGTGTGTGTTCGTTTCGTTTCTTTGCTTAACTTGTGCTTAGTATACAGTGTTTACTCTGTGTGTCTACCTATTTCCTAAATAATCTCAAAACAATAATGGTTGCAATGGCTCCAACAAACAAGTATAATGTGACTGGTGCCGATACTTCCACAGGGTCTCCCAGTGAGCCGGGTGTGTCGTAAAAGCCTGCTCCGGGTCCAAACTGCTGTTCGAAGTTGGTTGGCTCATCAAACTGGTATAGGCCTGTTGGTGCACCGTTGCATGGCAACACTCCCGTCATGCCACGTTCCTTGAAGCGTTGGATGTCTTGTGGTTCACAAGCCTTGGGTTGGTTCATTGGTATGCTGTCGGGGTCAGCAAGTGGCGCATACATCGGAACATACACAATTGTATTCTGACCGGGTCCAGCACCAACAGCACCGATGGCATCGCATTGGCCACCTCCGCCTATCCCGCCACAGCATCTCCACAGGAGCCATATTATAATGGCTACCATGATCATCATGCTTGTTTTATAGAACTTATCAAATTTACGTTGCATACGGAATTTCCTCTAGTGTGCGTAGTATACACGGAATGGTTGCTCAATGTCAACCATTCCTTTTTATTACTTAGTCAGCGTTCTCATCAAACAGCCTTCTATCGTATCTTGTTAACCAACCGTTGTTGCCGCGTAGCGCAGTAAGAAACAATTGATCCGTTTCCTTTATGCCAATTACCAACGAGTCGGTGGTTTTAATAACATCGTAGCCGGCTTCTTTGCATTGCTTGGCAACATTGTTGAGGAACATCTTTTTCCATACACGTGAAGTCGAACGTTCAATGTTGCTGTGCGTTAGTGGTGCTCTGGTTGCTGTGCTTGTAGTTGTCATTTGCTGTGCCCTTTTTGTTTAAATGTTTGTTCGTTTCCTAACTGTTGTGTACAGTATACGCGCGGTTGCCCTCGTTGTCAACATATATTATGAATTAATTTTACTCGATAAATAGTGAGTATTATATACAATACCCAACAAGGATGATACCAACGCAATGCTAAACAATCAACAACAAACACCAGACGGCATGCATGTGGCCAGCACTGTGCAAGCGAGCAATGTTAACTTCTATCAGCTTATAGTTGCGCTGATTGGCTTTGCAGGTATTGCATTGGCAGCCTACTTCGGACTACAGAGTCAGCAGTCTAGCAATCAAACAAACGAGTTATCCGTTTTTATTCAATCACAAATACAAGTGAATGCTAATCAAAATAAAAGGATAGACAGGCTCGAAGAAGAGAACAAAGCATTAACAAAACTCAACACAATGCAATCAATACAACTTGCAAACATGACAGCCAGAGACCAGTCGAGAAGGAAGCCTAGTCAAATATATGCAGACTTTGTGATAGGAATGCCTATACCAGCATGGATCAAAGGCCCGGGTCCGGACAATACATTTGTCATGATTCAGATCAATGCCGAGTTTACTGCACGTTACGGACGCACACAAGAAGAGTACAAAGGGAATACTGACTTTGACTTTTTTCCAAAGGATTTAGCGGAAGGATACCAAGCAATTGATAGAGAAGTTGTAAGAACTGGCGCACCTGCTATCACACAAGAGTATACCTTAATTAATGGAGTACGGACACTGGAAACAAGCATCAAGTTTAGAGTCATGCTTGAAAATGGAGTGTGGGGAGTGGCAGGGTTTGTATTTCCTTAGCACACTACAGTATAACAAAAAGGTAGCACTTGTGCTACCTTTTTTTGTCTTCTTTATTTCGCATCTTATCCAACTTCCATTTGTAATATCGTTCTCGGACACGAATCCACAGTGTCGGTTTCTTGAGTGGCATGCTTACCCCTTACGGATTGTCTTTAAGCTTTTGCGAAGTCGTCTGTATACTACACGTACTCCCCATAGCATGGTGTATAATGCGAACTGCCAGTATACGAATCGTTTTGTGTCTTTGCGTTGTGGTGTTTGAAATACTGCATACATCATTCCTACGAACAAATATAATATCAATAACCACACCATTGTTGTCACGGTCATTGTTTTTCCTTTTGGTTATGTGTACACTATACTACACTTACGCCCACCTGTCAACCGAAACTTTGTGCCAGTATCAGTAGTGTTCCACCTATCAATACTGCAACGGTAATTATTCGTGTGTCAGCTATCATACCTAACTGTGCCCATTCCTGTTGGTCGGTTTTGTAAGCCGTTGCCAGCAGTATACCCGTGCCAAATGCTCCTAGTATCCAATGTACTGCCATCAACACCAGTACCAATGGAAACAGCACTGACATGACCACAAAGAAGCCAACGTGTGCATCACGCATCAAAGTTCTCGTGTCTGTTGTCAAGTCTTTCTTTGCGTGCTGGGTCGTTGAGGTTCCAGTATCGATCCTTGCAGTTGCCACCACTTTTGCTTTTGGCATTGCTACAGAATACATGTTTTGTATTCTTCTTATCGAACTTGCTCTTGCACTGCGGGCATGTTACGGTGTCGCCGACAGCGGCAACCTTGGCACCTTCCAGCAAGTCTGGTCCTGATTTAATTGAGTCTGGATTTAGCTCGCGGTACCGTATCACCTTATCGATAGCACGACTGGCGGCAGTGTAGTAACCGTCGTTGCTCAGGTCGTCGTCGCTGTCAACTTTGTTGCCGTAACGCTTTTGCATCTGTAACAATCTGGCTTGTGGTACTGTGTGTAATTGTATCAGCTTGTCGCTGATCTCGATACACTCGTCGTCTAGTACTTCTTGATTATAGTTTTCCATGCTTGCTTGCCTGTAATTTTGTGAGCTCCACTTCGAGCTCTGCTGTGGTAAGTTGATCAAGATCGAAAGGAAAGAAACCTCTGTGGCCGCGTGCCCTGTATGCACTATCGTACTTTCTTTTCACTATCCAGTGTTCGAACTGCTCGACTGATGCGACTCCTTGGTCCTTCCAAAACTCTGTATCAGTCGAATGGAATATGTAATCTCCTTCCAGTTTCTTGAATGTGTTTAGTTGCCCGATGTGTACTAGTAAATCTTCCATGATACCTCCGTTTAGAAGATATCATGTTAACACATCTGCGTTCGGTTGTCGACCTATTTGTCATAACGCAATAGCAAACCGCTTGCTATTATCGTTACTGCCAGTGCCGCACACCCCAGCCAAACCTCTGCCTGCGATGCTGTGAACGCAGGTAGCTTGACCTTTGCAAGTACAGTCAGCGCCGTTGCACCACCGTACACCGCAAGTATAAACAACACAACTGCGGCACCCCTTGGCATATCAACGTCTTCGCAGATGATTCGCTTAGGTGGTGGCTTTGGTGGCTTTGGCGTGTTCACGTGATCTTTCATTTCCTTTTCCTCTAGTTCTTAATACCATGTGTATATAATACGACTTAACGCGGTTGGTGTCAACCATTAATTGCCTTGCGAACGGTGTAGCTCAACAACTGCCACTGCCGCCTTGTACTTAGGGTGGCTCATGCCCTTTGCTAGATCATAAGGCATGCAAGCGTACTGACTTGGTGCTGGACCAAACTGGCAAATCAAATCGTTGGCTGGAGTCATCCACACATCAAAGCCGCCCACTGTATCATAAAACTTACAGTTCTCTTCAGCTAACTTTGTGAGGTAAAGTGGTGTTGCTAGGTTACTGTTTGGCATGTTGCTCTTCCCGTTTGCTTAGTATGTGTATATATTAACACAACTAGGAATGATTGCAACCTTTATTTGAATTTATTTAGAAGGGAAACGGAGTCCCGAAGGACTCCTAACAGTTAGGATGGTAGCAACTCACTACCAGGAGATACACATGCAAGAGCACTTGCGGAGTATACGTTTCATGTAACAAGAGCGTGGCAATCAGCATCTCGAGGCAAGGACAAGGAGAACACTTAACAACCAACAATGAGCCTCTGCCAAATGCCACGCTCTTGTTACATCTTACTAGTTACATAATACTACAAACCACGTACCATGTCAACCTTTTATTATACTTCATTCTAAACCACTTTAAAACTTCTACCTAGTACCAGTGCATGCCTAGCACCGCTTAGTATAAAAAGCTAAAACAGCACCTGCTTAGACTGCGTACTGCAACGCCTACAGCAGGCTGGTTATGCTAGACTTCATTCTAAGTACCTATCGTGGCCTACTTGGAACCCAAGCGCGTCTCTGCACGCTCCACGTAGTCATCTATCAGCGCACTTAATTCGCCACTGCTCATGGTTCTGCCAATTGACTTCTCAATCTCGCTTACCACTTTCATAGGCGATATGATGATGCCATGGTTCTGTTTGTAAATAGAACCTGCCAAATTGAGCAAGTCGGTGTAATCTGGGTTGCGTTCGGTATAATGTTTGGTATCCACTTGTAAGTCCTCATGTATATATTATACACTATTTACCAATGCTGTCAACCTAAAACATATCGTAACTGCAACCCGACGAACCGACCTCGCGCTGGTAGTTGTCGTCTATACGCTTGCAAAAGGAATCTACTATCTCGCCAATCTCCTGACCTTCAAGCGGTCGTCCAACCACGCACTCCACTCTGTTCATCAGAGCTGACATTGACGTAAGGTCGCTGTCGTAGCTATCGTTTGCCGCTTGTAATGTTTCTGTGATAGGCATGCCCTACTCCTCTAACATTTCTATTGTAACACGCATTCGTCGCTGATTGCAATCGATGATATCGATTGTTTTCTTTGAGCTAAGGTAGTACCCTTCGTTGTGCAAGTCTAGTTTAACTCGACTGACATCGTGTACTATTTCGTTGGTGCCTTCTGCAAATAAGTTGCGTATCTTGTGTGCTACGAAATCACAATAATCAAACATTCTGTAAGCCTTATCTTGTTGTTAGTGTGTATATAATAGCACACACAGAAAGGATTGCAACCTTTTTTCTATTTTTCTTCTAACAAAAACACGCCAATTGGACTGCGGCCACCGTCGTTCATTTTGCGCACGTCACGTGGGCTACATCGGAATGTATTGCCCATGGTAGTGGTATAAACAATGTGGCCTAGGTTAACTTCAGTAACGGTGCCGTTTTCGATTGGATGCATGGCACCCCAGTTGCAAAGTAGCTTGGTACCAATTGCGATATCCATGGTGTTCGTCCTCTATGTTGTGTTTCCTAACTGTGTGTACATTATATGACACGAGCTGACCAATGTCAACTCTTTTGTATCATTTGTTTTAGGCCTCCGAACACGTTGTTTGGCTGGTACTTGTTGCGTGCCTTGCGGGCTTGGATCTTGCGCGACTCTTCTTCTTTCCACGCTTTCTCTCGCTCTGCATCCACTCGCATGCTAGCATACAAGCCGTCAAGCTCAGCCTGTAGCTGTTCGATGGTTGCGTCCGTGTTACAGGTGCCCGGACGTATGCCGTATATCTCTTTGAACATGTCTGAGATTTCGCCTTCTAACTGGATGCGTGTGTACTGCTCGATGTTGTTGGCACCCATGCGTATCCACAAATCAATATCGTCGCTGGGTGTAATGATCATTATTGCACCGTCTGCCTTTGCATCAGCAGTAAACTTTTCGTTCTCGGCGCGTATGTGTGCTAGTAATTCCAATTGCTGTGTGGTATAAATCATTTTTTAATCCGTTTCCTTATTGTCTACGTACAGTATAAGGGGTTTGGATTCGATTGTCAACCTTTTAATGCATACATGGTAGCTTCTTGGTGTGTGAGAGGAATAGGGGAGAAGTCACCCGTTCGGTAGTTGCTAATGTAACCCACTATGCCGCCCATTTTGTCTATGTATGCTTGCAGTACCGCCCTTGGCACACGCAAGTACACGCCGCCACCGTCACTGTACGGTTCTATTATTTGGTCCCGGCGAGTAGGAAATCCGCATTCGAACGAGTCATACATCCAGTACTCCAAATTCTTTCTTGGCTCGCAATAGTGGGTCTTACTAGCCTGGATTGATATTGAGTGGTGTCTATTTTTGTCTACTCCAACAGTACCCAGCGCAATACTTGGCGCCTGAGACATTCCTACCACGCGTTCGCTTGACCCGCGCCCATCTGCGGTTCGCCTTGTGTAATCAATACCATTGGTGATCTCACGTGCCCGAGTGAGGTAAAATGGAAACGGTATCCTAGAAGTCTTTGTGTTCATCCCATCCCTCTTGTTGGCACTTGGCGGCAAGTCTTTCTTGCATGGTTGGCATGGCCACCTCACGTTCAGCAGTCCATTCTCTACTGCGACTTATCCTACCTGGTTGACGATTGTGATGCTTGTCCTTGCAGTTGCCCGAGCCCGTGTTAGAACAGAAGCGTGCGTTAGTGTGCGCAGTTGGCATCGGCTTCTCGCACTGAGCACAACGTTTGCCTTCGTAGTTTATGAAGATGTCCGTTATGCATTTGATTCCAGATCGTTCTTCGTGCATCCGTAGTACCGTGAGCAAGCGTTTCTTCTCGCAGGCCGGTGACCGCTGATGTTCTGTCATGCCACATCTTGCAACCCGCTTGCCACACTTGTCACATGAAACACGCTGGCTCGCCTCCTGCTTGTTTTTGGCTTGTGCTTGTTGCAATGTTGCTGCCGCTGCCGCCTGTGCCGCTTGCTGTTCGATGTAGAGTGTCCAAACTGGGCCTAGTGCAACTCTTGCGCGGCTTATGGCGCAGTCGCTGTCGTGCTGTTCGTTGTGTTCTTGATCGCGATCGCAATAGCGGCAGTAGGTGTACATGCGTCCGTCGTATTCGGAATCGTATGTGCTGTCTTGGCCTGTGGCTATGTGTAGCAAGATTTGCTGTGCGTCTGTCATGTACTTCTCCTAACTGTTAAGTACATAATACGACAAAAGGTTGCAACGTGCAACCTTTATGTGGTTAATGGTTAGTCACGCGGTAGCCGTGTGCCACTGACTATTACCGTCATGACGTAGATCGATGCGACTATCCATAACAGTGCAAGTGCGATACCAGCTACAGTTGGTATGGGCGACGCCAGTATAAAAATCACAACCACAATGGCGTCTAACATGTTCCACGCTATGTATTGCACTGAGTATTGGTCCCGGGCATCGCTTGCCTTGCTCATCATGCCTTCACGGTGTGTGGCTGTAACAAGAATCCCTAAAATGGCCAATGACGACATTATCACATAGATGGTCCAGCTCACCCACCCGCCCACAAGTATAAAGCTGTAGAATGCCCACAATACTACATCACACATGATGGTCTTGGTCAGTTTCTTTCGTTGTATATCATTTATAATTGTGTTACCTTATCCGAAATGTTGTATGCTAGCCCTGGTAAGAAGCGATCGTTTGCGTCAAGATCAATCACTTTGTCGCGCAATTTGATCAACATCTTTGTGATGTTGTCAACCATTTTCTGTTCATCTCCGCGGAACTTGCGTGTCCGTATCTTCTCCGAGTCCATTGCATAGTATTGCTTGGTAGGCTTGAGTCTGTCAATTCTCATACGTGGCTCGCATTCGATCATGCAATCCTTTTCTGAGATTATGAACACCACACCGAACGGGTCGTTGCCTGCGATGCGATTGGGCATTTCGTTGATGTCCCGACCCAAGTAAACGTGTATGAATTTGGTAGAGCCTCCCAAGGCCGAATCGCTAACTGTTATAGATGAGTCCGGAAATAGTTTCCAGAATGCACGCTTGATCTCTTCAAACATGTCTAGCTGTGGCTTAATTGATTCTTGCATGCTGTTCTTCCCGTTTGCTTAGTGTGTGTATATAATACATGAGGAGCCAACGTTTGTCAACTACTCATTTGCATTTAATAGCCCGCGTCGTCTGGCAAGTGATCGAAGCTGTTGGTTGGCATCATCAATGCATGACTCAGTGTTGCCTGAGGATACGCTGCCTGTGCTTCTTCGAGCGTGTCGAACGAATCAACAAACTTGACTTGCACTTGTCCGGCTAACACGCTGTGACGTGGGTAACGGCTGCCTGTGTCTTTGACCACGAAGTTACCGTTTTGGTTTACTATGTTTAATACTTGCTTTGGCATGTCTTTCTCTCTTTTTGTTAACTTGTGTGTATAATAGCATAACTAGAAATGAATGCAACCTTTATTCGCATATCAAGTTGGGATAAATGCCAATCAAGAACGTGACCATGTGTTCGTAGTTGGTGTTTTCATAAAGGTTATCACCTGTCCACTGGCCACCGTTTTTACAATATCCAGTTGCTGACCAAACTTGTCGTTCCTGATCTTCAAGCAACAGATAGTATGTGTCGGGGGTATCCAGCACAAATGGGTATTCGGTCATGCATGCATTATAACCGTCTAGTTCCATTTGTCTTACTAGTGCGGCACTAGTAGATGGTGTAATTATTTTACTTGGGTGCATGTTGTTGCTCCTCGCTGTTAACTTGTGTATATAATAGCACAACTAGAAATGAATGCAACCATTATCCGAGATTGAAGTCAAAAAAAAGCAGTTACCAATTGGAGCAGGTAACTGCCGTTAAGGCCCCGAAGGGCAGGGAGAGAAACTGTTTATAAAATTTCTAAGGTGCCAAATACTTTTTCCCAGCTATCAATAAACGCCTGGTCTATGTCAAAGCTGATGTAGTTGCGACTTTGCATGCCCTGCTCGCTGTACACCAAGCCACTGCTGTCAACGCCCAGTGTCGTTAAGTAACTTTGCAGTTGTTGCTTTGCAAGAGGGTCTGTGTAGATCAGTCCGCATGACTTGGTGTCCCAGTCACGAACATCAAAAATAACTCTTAACTCACCCCAGTCGCCGTCGTCGTACTTGTGTACCACTGCATGCGTTATCCGTACGTCTTTGTTGATGATGCTCCAGTACCCTTCGCCTGATGTTTGAATTGTAATACCAATTGGTTGCATGTGCATATTATTTACTCCGT
>Ga0136561_1000208_pt1 | contig 20893 bp, 16 predicted proteins | sample AntRauMeHopE1498_FD_104641 | JGI IMG/M metagenome (GOLD analysis project Ga0136561, IMG submission 104641) | Saline lake microbial communities from Rauer Islands, Antarctica - Metagenome Hop E1 #498 | ecosystem: Environmental > Aquatic > Non-marine Saline and Alkaline > Saline | place... | reverse complement strand
CTAATTCTTGTTGGCCCACCTGGCTCAGGTAAAACTATGATGGCCAGGCGTATGCCCAGTATTTTACCGCCACTTTCCCTAGATGAGGCTCTTGAATCTACAAAAATCTATTCGGTTTCCGGTTTACTAAAAAACGATCAAGCATTACTTACGGAACGTCCATTTAGATCGCCCCATCATACCGTTTCAGATGTCGCTTTGGTCGGTGGTGGTAGTATTCCGATGCCGGGAGAGATTTCCCTTTCCCATAATGGCGTACTTTTTTTAGATGAGTTGCCAGAATTTAAACGCTCTGCGCTTGAGGTAATGAGGCAACCACTAGAAGACGGCTTTGTATGTATATCTCGTGCTCGAATGAGTGTAACCTACCCAAGTAGAATTATGCTCGTGGCAAGCATGAACCCATCCCCTTCCGGCGATTGGCACGACCCCAGCTCACAGGCTTTAATAAGCGATGGCAACAACGCTAGAGCAATGCAACGATATTTATCCAAAATTAGTGGCCCTCTTCTAGACCGCATAGATCTGCATGTTGAGGTGAATAAAGTAAGTTTTGATGATTTATCAGATTCTAGGAGAGGTGAAAGTTCTGAGCTGGTTCGGGCTCGGGTAATTCTGGCAAGGGAAATTCAGAAAAAAAGATATCTGGGAATTTCTGGCGTATATGCAAATGCACAAATGCACCCCAAATTGGTTAGAAAAATGTGTAAGCTGGGTGCTAGTTCTACAGAATTACTCAAAAGAGCCATTGAAAAGCTTGGATTATCTGCCCGAGCTTATGACCGTATCTTAAAGGTAGCTAGGACTATTGCAGATTTGGGAAATAGTGAAAACATACAGAGTATTCATATTTCTGAGGCTATTCAGTACCGAAATTTAGACCGAGATGGCTGGTTAGGTTAATTTTATGCGCGTCTCTTTTGATGCTGGCCTAATTAGATACTTTTACCACTTTTAACGCATGTTTACAGCATTTAATACGCAATATGCCAAATTTACTAATTTAATTGCATAGCTTAATTAAGGACAACAGAATTACTGACTGTTTTTTCAAGCATCTATTGAGGGAAAAATGGATCGAAGCAACGGTTTTAATAATGATACTGAGCTTGGCCCAAATCCATTAGCACAGACAGGCTCTATTGCGCAAAGATTAGATTGGCCCTTGTTATCTTGGATTATTCTTCTATGTATTCTTTGTGGCCTAGCTTATTTGTTGTTTACCAACTTATTATATGGGATAATTTTTGCTGTTTACGCTATTGTCGCTATCATAATTATCCCAAAATTTTGGAAGCCTTTTGCTTTCGCAAAGCGTCTTATTAGATCCCACAATGAACATACAAGTGCAACTCATGAGAGCTTTGTTCAGGTAAGTGGAATACTTAACACCGATAACTCAGAAGGTTTAAAAACTCCTATGTCGGCCATAGAATGTGATTATTGGTCTATTAAAATCGAATGGTATGGTGACAGTTCAACAATAGGCTTGAAAAGTGGGAAGGGTCGGAAAACTAAATGGCATCCGGTAGGTGCATCAAGATCACATGCGTACTTCATTTCGTTGAATAGTGGCATGTCCAATTATCATATATCTGTTTTTTTGGCTGAATTTATTGGTGAAAAAATAGAAAAGCAATTAAGTCCTATAGAGTTTAACACGCTTAAAGAGCACTTCCCTGAACTAAATCAGTATAATTTAGATGGGCAAATACGTGTAGTTGAGAGCTATATCCCGAAAGATGGTGTGGTGCAAGTTTACGGCATATTGAATGTATTGCCCTCAAACCAATTACCTAACTGGGTTAAAAATCACCGTTTTATTGATAAACCATTAGATGTATTCACAAGTATATACCTACTTTTTTATAAGTATAGAATACCCGTAGACTTAAGAATTCTTGTTAACGCGAAAACTGCTTGGTCGGGCATAATGCATAAATTAGAGAATAAAAAATATGGACAAGCTCTAGACGGGAGTAAGAATGCTTCTATCATTTTGCCCAATTTTGATATAGGCTGGGGAGCTATAAAAACGCCTATTATTTCTTCCCTACCATTAAAAGAATTGTGTGTAATATATAATAAAAAAGCGTGGTTGTACATGATATTGTTGAGTCTTTGGACCACAATTGCTTTATTAATCATTATTTTAAGTAATTAATCAAATGGCTATTTGTAATAGCTAGAAAAAAGGCTTTCTTAGTGGATACCTAACCAACGATATTAAAACTGTCAATTTAACCATATCTACGAGTATAGATAAATCTCATGAATAGCCCAAATAGTACAATGCTAAGCACTTCTTGGAAAATAGCCAAGCTTCATGGCGTGCTTATGATTGTAGCATCATTTCTGGGATTTCTGTCATTGGATAAGACTGAAGCGCAGTTTTTGTATAATATATCTGCATTTGCGTACGTTTTTTTGTTCATAACAGGTGTCAGTTGTTTTTTTATACAGAGAAAGAGAGTTATTGCTACATCAATAATTGCGCTATTTTTTACCATTTATGCTGTGTCTTTCTGGGTAACAAATGAGTATTACCTACCAATTGGTAGCTTTATTATTTATTTAGATTTAATAATGATAACAACCATATTTTTTGGTAAAAGAGTAGGCTTGTTTTCTGTAGTAGTAATAATGGCTTTACTACTATTTTGGTTATTTTTGTTAGATATTGATGTAATTAATCCTGTAGTAACTATACCTGATGCAGAAAGTAATGCCATTTTTAATTGTTTCTTATTTGGATATTTTTTCATGGTTGCCGCTTTTTTCAAAGAGAATATTACGAGGCAGTTTAATAAAATAATTACTAGTGAAAGAAAAAAAGTAGCTGCAAATGATGCACGTATCAGCAGGGTAACAAGCTTAAGGGGTAAAATAGGACAGGTCTATGAGATTCATGGAACACATATTGTAGCAATAAAACTATATATAGAGAAATTCAATTTTAGTAGGTCAAATGATTATCAATTGATGAAAGATGAGTTAAATAAGTTCCTTCTTTTTATCGATAATGAAATAACTAAAATCAATACTGTATTAAGTATTGATAAGGATGATTACCTTCATATTAAAAAAAGAGATGATCCTGTAAATTTACATCTACCTAATAAAAGCTATAAAATATTCTATCAAATTACGATTTTTTTTAGTATTTGGATAATTTTACTTCACTACAATAATTTATCTTGGTTTAATATATTTATTACCACGAATATACTCAGCTGCATTTATATATATGTCAAAGAAGTAAATAATAAATTTATCTATACTGTTATAACAAATTTCAATGTTTCCATGTTATTCATTTCATTCTTTTTATTTACAGATTCATACAATGGTGCGCCAATTCTTTTTGCTATAAGTATCTATTTAGCATTATCTACAGTATATGTTTTTGGATTAAAAAAAACTGCTATAATGTTAATTATTTTCTCCATAACTCCATATTTACGAATACTATCCATAGAGAACGGCTGGATAGATCCGCCTATAGAAATAACAATTGTTGGCTTTGATTTATTTTTACATCTATTCCCAATAATGATTTTCACCTATTTATTGACTGCAAACTATTTAGATGACGTTGATGACCACTTTAATACACTTCAGGAAAGCCATAAAAAACTAAGTGAAATCTCTGCTTTAGATAAAAAGGAAGAAGAAAAGTTGCGAGCCATTATTTCTGGAATCAGTGATCTATCGAACTACAATTCACACCAAGTTAGAGCGCCTATTGCCAGATTAAGTGGTATCCTAAATCTATATTTGTCTTTTAATAACGATATTGTTGATTTCGAAAGAACAACCGGCTACAACTTACCTTCTTTGATTCAAAAATCATTATCTGAGTTTGAGATTGCCTTTAATGAGTTTGATTATAGAATAAAGAGCTACAAAGACTTAGCCAAAGAAGAAGACTAAAACAACCTTCTTACATTTCTATAGATGAAACCTATGTCACTACGTATTATCTGTACATAGAAAATGTTATTGAACTCAGTATCATTTGTTAAGATTACCCTAAACGGATACTCTGGGAATAACGACCTCTAAAAATGGATTATAGTTCGCTATTTATTTTGTCCATCTAAGATTTTATTAATATTATGCGTATAAGTAATCATCATTCCTAAGTCATATCTCATGAAAAAAGTCATTCTTTTCACTTTTATAATTATAGCAGCAACATTCTTTGAACAAAAGCTATTAACTGCACAATTACAACGTATTGGTTTGGTTTATCAATCTGCTAATATTGGAATGGGCAATATCAATAATGGTAGGAGTACACCTGATTTTAACGGTAGAATGAATAGTTTTGGCCTGAGTGCTGAATTTGGACTAGATGACAAACTAAATCTTCAGTTCAATGTATACTACAATCCTGAATCCTTTACAGATTTGAACGATGGACAAGTCACAGTAGTAAGTACTATAGGTCAAGACAGGTTTGTAAATGCGGTATCCTTGAATCCAGGGGAATCTAGACAAGTACGTTTGGGCTTATTGCTAAATTACGACTTATTTTCATTTTCTAGAATAACTTTTAGACCCATAGCAGGTTTTGAACTACTCTTTGATAACCTGAGTAATTATAGTGTAGACTTCGCGCCTTCCGTGGTTAATACTATGGATTATAGATATCAGAATTTTAACCCATTATTAACGGGTGGTGCTGAAACTATAATTAATCTTACCCCGTGGCTAGACTTTAGTGTTATGATTAGTTACTCATATGCGCTTAACGGTGCATTCGGTGAAAGAGTAACAAACTTATTTGATGAAGGTGTTTTAGTCGATACAATCACTGATAACAGACGATACTTACACTCTCTTAATACGGTCTTTGGATTTAAGTATAAGTTTTGATTCAATTCCATTGAACAAAAGATTTTATCATTAAACCCTATTTATATTAGATAATAACTATTCTAAATAAAGCCTACGTTTATTTATTTTTTAATAATACGTAGGCTGAATAGGTATTAATTTTTTGCTTTGCAGAGCTTATCTAGTTTTTTTTCTTCCCTTTAGTGTTTTCTTTTTTTAGCGCTTCTAATAGTTCATCAATCTTTTTTTCCATTCTCTCTAGGCGCAGTTCTAGGGCTTCTGTTTTATTATCCTGATTTACGCGCCTTATATTTATCCCTTTTCTCGAAGTATTACCGCTAGTACCCAAATTCAATCTATTTAAAACTGAATCTGTGGCATTGAACAATAGCACATTAGCTCCATTACCCGTGTTAGCAGTAGCAACCTCTTCTAAAACACGACCATCTTTTGTGGTTACTGTTATGGTCTTAACATCATCTTTCACTTTTACCAGCACCTCTTTTATATCATCTTCATCTAAGTCTTTGAAAGCATCTAGGTTCATGAATTCTTTTTTTTCCTCATCGATTTTATAAACAAAAATATTTCCATTCGATGATAATGTGTCGTATGAAATCTCATCCAACTCTATAGTTTTGGCGATAAGTGGGATATTATTTGCTTCATTAGTGGATACTATTTTTTCAATAATTCCCCCATTCTTTAACGTTATTTTAACCGTCCCCTTTCCATCCTTTTTTGTTACATCTACCGACGCTATATCATTTGTATCAATATCCTCTAACTCTTCCCAAATCATATAATCGTCTTTATCATCAGCATAATAACCTCTTACCACTAACTTACTTTTACTAGAGCTAACAGTATCATTAACAGTCTTTTCAATAATCTCCCCATTCTTTAACGTTAGTTTTATGACACCAACTCCATCCTTTTTTATTACTTCTACAGACTCAATATCATTTGGATCTATTTCATCCATCCATGAATTATCTGATGAAGATGACAATATTCTTAGCTTTGGGTTTGGCGCCGATTTTGCCTTCGTAGTATCGCTATAGCTCACCTTAACGACCTTTGCTGTGGTGATTTGAGCGTATGCAGTTGTACTAATCAGCATCAAAAATAACACTACTACTGAGGTTAATGAGCGTGATTTCATACCATTGCATTTATATAAATTATTCATAATTGCTTTATTAATTGAGATAGTTATTCTGGCTTGATAACTTTAAAGATGCAATTTTTGGCGAATAGTTCTAGCCTGCGATACTTTTTTTACAAAAAATCAAGAGATGCATAAAAAAAGCGTATTATAAGCCTCCAAAATTGATATCAAGTATAAATTACCTTGTTAAAAACGATTATTAAGCCTTTTTAGCTATGCGCGACATACGTCGTTTTTATATAAATGGGAAAAATCCCTACAAAAGCCCAACAACTCTTATTAACTGCCATCATCCTGACATATCTGCGGTGGCTGAGTACTTAGTTAAAGATGCTACAAATAATAGCGAGAAAATTCGGGTTCTATTAAAGTTTGTGCAGCATGACATCTCGTATTCCTTAACTGCAGAAAGCTTTTCATGGCCAGCATCTAAGGTTTTATACCACAAAAAGGGTGATTTTTCTCAACGATTACATTTAGCTTGTGCTTTGTTACGAGCTACAGATATCGGATGTAGAATACATTATTACGAAGCCGTACATCCACTTTTTGAACGACTTGAGATTTATCCAAGTGTTGCGCTTAGCGGCTATTTAGAGATCTATGATAACAAAATTTGGGTGGCAACGGATCGGTTTTTGCTTCCCGAGAAAGTGAATTCTGATCTATTATCAAAATCGCTTTCCCTTCATACCTATTCTGGGCAATCTGAGCTTATTTGGAGCACTTTAGGAAATCATCAGGTTCGTAATTTTGGGGTTTTATCTGACGTACTTGAAGTCAAAAATAAATTATCTGCAGAAGTTTTTTTGGCTAATTTACCAGGTTGGTGGCAACGTAGGCTACTTAATCAAAGCTACCAAAAATACGTTGAAAGCCTTAATTCGGGGCTTTGAGAGCGTAATCCGCAATCTACTTGATCGTGCAAAACGGATTAACGGTCAATTATGAATTATGATTTCGCTAAACCTGAGTATCCCAGGGGGATTGCATTGTTTATTGCAAAAAAAATTTGGGTCAATCAATTCGATCGGGTCTATCCACTCGACCCAGTCAGGGTCTTATCGTTCGTATTGGGTTCTTTGTTTTATAATTATCTGAGTTCTATAAACATTTGACCCTTCCAGGGTCTTTTTGAATTATAGGTTATGGGTAGGGCTTTGATATCTATGGATTCGGCGGTTGAGTAATACCAGCCCTCGATACATTTATTCGCTACGCTCATAAACACTCGGGCTTCGTCCAATATTTATGCATAGTGATGGAATAATACCTATGAGACAGGATACCTAACTGTCTGTTCGCTTACTTCCCAGAAGCTTTCGGGGATGCAGGATTAAGCTATGGCTAGAATTTTCCATTTCTCGCTCCTAATCGCATTCTCTTATGATCGATTGATTATAAAAACCTTTGCATAAATCACAAGATCCTAACTCCGCTCGCTTCGCTCGTGTTCTGGAAGACATTCTAGGCTAAAATTTTCCTATTTTCCCTTTACCACTCAAACCTTCACCGTTTTTTTACTTCTAGCCAACTCCTCTTTTAAAAAGCGGCCTGTATAGCTTTCTTTTACTTCAGCAACCTGCTCTGGTGTGCCCTGAGCCACGATTTCGCCGCCGCCTCTGCCGCCTTCTGGGCCTAAATCAATCACCCAATCAGCAGCTTTTATAAGATCCATATTGTGTTCAATTACCAATACCGTATTGCCTTTATCTACCAGTTTTTGAATAACCTCTACCAACATTTTTACATCCTGAAAATGCAGCCCTGTGGTTGGCTCATCCATAATGTACATGGTATCACCCGTGCCAATTTTGGCTAGTTCTTTGGCTAATTTAACCCGTTGCGCCTCACCACCTGAAATGGTTGTGCTGCTTTGCCCAAGTGTTAAATAACCTAGACCTACATCGCAAAGGGTTTGCAAAATTCGTCTGATTTTTGGCTGAGCTTCAAAAAATTCTACCGCCACGCTAATTTCCATTTCCAATACGTCAGAAATATTCTTGCCACGATAATAAATCTCTAGGGTGTCTCGGTTATATCGTTTCCCGCCACACACTTCACATGGCACATAGACATCTGGCAGGAAGTTCATTTCAATTTTACGCATTCCATCGCCCTGGCAATGCTCGCAGCGTCCGCCCTTAACGTTAAAGGAGAAACGACCTTGGGTATAGCCACGAATTTTAGATTCAGGCATTTCTGTGTAAAGCGCTCTAATATGATCAAAAAGCTTGGTGTAGGTTGCCGGATTTGAGCGAGGCGTTCTACCAATAGGGCTTTGATCTATAGAAATAACTTTGTCTATATGCTCTAAACCTTCAACTATATCATAAGGCAGCGCGGTAGCTTTTGAAGTGTACACACTAGACATTAAAATTGGGACCAACGTATGATTTATAAGCGAACTTTTGCCCGAACCACTTACGCCTGTAACGGCAATAAATGAGCCTAAAGGAAGGGATAAATCTACTTGTTGTAAGTTATGGCCACGCGCATTTTTTAGTACTAGGGCCTTGCCGTTGCCGTTGCGTCGCTCTTCTCTAACATCTATAGACACTTCATCTTTTAGGTATTTAGCCGTCATAGAAGATGAGTCTAGCTCATGCGGCTTACCTTGGGTTACGATTTCTCCGCCATAACTACCTGCTCCAGGGCCCATATCAATAACCCAATCGGCGTGTTCCATGGTTTCCCGATCGTGCTCAACTACAATCACGCTATTTCCCAAATCTCTGAGAGTTTCTAAGGAGCGAATTAACTTGATATTATCTCTTTGATGCAAACCAATACTAGGCTCATCTAAAATGTAGAGTACGCCAACAAGCTGAGTTCCTATTTGGGTTGCAAGCCTGATACGCTGGGCTTCGCCACCTGATAAGGTTCCTGCTTCACGATCTATACTGATATAATCTAAGCCTACATTTAACAGAAAATCTAAACGATCTGTTACTTCCTTAAAAATGGTAGCCCCAATACGATGTTGCCTTTCTGTTAAGTCTAATTTTTGCAAGCTTGTTCTGAGCTCTCTTATATCCATGTGTACTAGATCAGCAATAGAATATTCGCCTAATTTATAGCTTAATGCCTCTTTGTTAAGTCTACCGCCTTGGCAAGTTGGGCACTTAACTTTGCTCATATAAGCCGTAGCTTTTTCACGAGCTTTTTTGCTTTTAGACTCTTCGTAGGCTTCATTAACTACGGCTTTAAGTCCGTCATAATTCTGCTTATAGGTTACATTAGAGCCCGTTAGGTCGTATTTGATTTCAAATTTACGATCGCCACCGCCATTTAGCATAGCGTCAACGGCTTCGTCAGACATATCCTTAATGGGCGTGTCAAAATTGTGGCCAAACCATCCTAAAACAGCTTCTAACTGCTTGAACATAAAAATATTTCTGGGCTTGCCAATATACCGAACTGCGCCATCGGCAATACTTTGGCTACGGTTTGGGATGAGTAGATCATCAGCTACGCCATAGGTGTACCCTAAACCGTTGCACACACGACAGTTCCCATACGGAGAGTTAAAGGAGAATAGATTTGGTGCGGGCTCTTCGTAAGCAAGTCCTGAAGCCGGATCGTATAATTTCTGGGAATACAAATGATCTTCAAATTCCCCCTTTTCTTTTTCTATAGCTACAACTACGGAGCCTTCCCCTATTTCTAGCGCAAGATTCACACTTTTTTCGATGCGCTCTGCCGAGTTTGCATTTACAATGAAGCGATCTATGACCACGTCAATATCGTGGGTTTTATAGCGATCTAGTTTCATGTCTTTTTCCATCTCCACAAAAGCACCATCTACCTTAACCCTGATGTAGCCTTGGCGCATCATTTGCTCAAATAGCTCACGGTAATGGCCTTTTCTACCTCTTACTAAGGGCGCCATGCAATAAGCTCTACTTCCTTCAGGCAGCGACATAATAGCTTCAAGCACTTGCTCAGGCGAGCGTTTTTCCATTTTGTAGCCCGTTTTCCAAGAATAGGGAATGGCAACCCTAGCATAAAGCAATCGCAGAAAATCGTAAATCTCTGTAACTGTACCCACCGTAGAACGCGGATTATTATGCACCGTTTTTTGATCTATGGAAATAACGGGTGAAAGCCCGTCTATGAAATCAATGTCTGGGCGTTCTAACATTCCCATAAACTGCCGTGCATAAGCAGAAAGTGATTCGAAGAAGCGGCGTTGTCCTTCTGCAAAGATGGTATCAAAGGCTAGCGAAGATTTACCTGAACCAGATAAACCTGTAATGACTACTAGCTGATCTCTTGGGATATTTATGTCAATATTTTTGAGATTGTGCTCTCTAGCGCCTTTTAGGACAATATGTCTATGCAAAATGGGAAGTACTAATTTTAGGTATTTAACAAAGATTTGAGTTTTTTTGCTTTGAAACTCAATAAAAAAGAATTTGTATAAAGCTGAACCATTAAATTACCGATATTGGTTCACATCCAAAAAAATCATATCCAGCTTTTTTTATGAATAATACCAGAAGTATCAACTTACAGGCATTATTAGCGTCCTCTTACAATTTATTTCGTGAACACATACAATTTCTATTGGGTTTAGTTGCCACACTTCTTGTTTTAGCAGTTGTGCCTGGTATCTATTTCGACCTCTATTTTAGTGGAATCGAGAACTTTGATAATTTTGATTTATCTACCTTATTTCTAAGCGACAATGAAGTTAGCCTGAACCAGCGTTTGATAGCCGTTGCACTACAACTCTTAGAATGGATTGTTGATCTTGGCGTTTTAGCCGTATTCCTTAAACTAATTGATGGTACGCCCACCTCAGTAGGCGATATTTTTAAGAATTGGGACAAAGTTTTTGCCTTCGTTATTGCCACCGTAATTTACGGCATAGTGGTAATACTGGGTTTATTTCTACTTATTGTGCCTGGCATATTCTTCGCACTTAGACTACAGTTCTACTCCTATTTAATAATTGATAAAGGCTTAAATCCTTTTGAAGCGCTGTCTGAGTCCTACAATTTAACGCGTGGTTTTGCCCTAGATTTGCTAATACTGATTATTGTTCAATTTTTCATCCTAATCTTTGGCCTGCTATTTTTCATAATTGGTGTTATTCCAGCAATAGGATATATAAAAGTGATCAACGCTATGGTTTATCGCTCATTAATTGAAGGCGATGGCCCAATTCCTGCACTACGATTCCGTGAAAATAGTAACAGCGATACTGATTATCAGTACTAATAATGCCTTTCAGTGTGGTGTTTAACTGCTATATGTCTATTTTAGGGCAATTTTTATCCAATAACCTATTTGTTTATAACCTTCACTAATGCACTAACTATATGTTGGGCATTACGTTGCATGGTTCATGCTACTTAACTTATTATCATGTCATCTACTGTAGAAACGCCTAGTACCTCTTGGGATCCATTAAGCTGGACCAATTTCCCTATTCAACAAATGCCAAATTATGTAGACAAAGAGGCGCTTGCTAAGGCTTATGCACAGCTTCAGGCTTATCCGCCGCTTACTACTTCTTGGGAAATTGAGAGCCTGAGAACAAAATTAGTACAAGTTGGCCGTGGCGAAGCTTTTATTCTACAAGGTGGCGATTGTGCAGAGCGCTTTGAGGATTGCAATCCTAAGCATATTGTGAATCTAATGAAGGTTTTGCTGCAAATGAGTTTCATTTTATTGCATGAAATGAATCTGCCCATTGTACGAATCGGTAGAATGGCTGGGCAATATGCTAAGCCGCGCTCAAGTGATACAGAAGTAGTGAACGGTAAAACCATGAACAGCTATCGCGGCGATATTATTAATGGTTTTGAAGCCGATAGCAGCAACCGTGAGGCCAGACCAGAGCGCCTAGTTGAAGGCTACCATAAAGCTGGTTTAACCCTGAATTTCTTGCGTTCCTTGGTAGACGATGGCTTTGCCGATTTACACCACCCAGAAACTTGGGAGCTAGACTTCATGCAAGGCAACACCTTTTACCGTGAATACAAAGACATGGTTCTCTCTATTCAGCATGCCATTGGTTTCATGGAAAGCCTTAAAGACGATCGTTTTAATGCGTTACAAAAAGTAGACTATTTCACCTCGCACGAAGCCTTAAACCTTTGGTACGAATCTGCCCAAACCCGACAAGTGCCCCGCAGAGATGGTTGGTTTAACCTAAGTGCACACATGGTTTGGATTGGCAATAGAACCCGCCAGCTAGATAGCGCACATATAGAATATTGCAAAGGCATCAGAAATCCGATTGGCGTAAAAGTTGGCCCTGGTTTAGCTGAAGATGAATTACTGGCCATTTTAGATGCTTTAAATCCAAGTAACGAGGAAGGAAAAATTATTCTTATCTCAAGAATGGGTCGCGATAAAGTAGCTAAAGAGTTACCGAATTTACTGCGTAGAATTAAAGCAGAAGGCAAAAATGTTGTTTGGCAAGTAGATCCTATGCATGGCAATACGTTCAGCACCAAAAACGGTACGAAAACGCGTAATTTTGATGATATTCTGGAAGATGTTAAACAAAGCTTTGCTGCACACAGAGCTGAAGGAACCTACCTTGGTGGCATACATCTTGAGCTAACGGGAAACAACGTAACTGAATGTGTTGGTGGCTCTCAAGGCCTAAATGAGGACGGTCTTGATCTGAACTATCAATCTTTTTGTGACCCAAGACTTAACTACGAGCAAAGCCTTGAAATGGCCTTTTTGGTTGCGCGGGAATGGAAATTGGGATATAAAAAATAAATTATTTTAAAATTCCATTCATTGTTGCCTTGAAATCTTCTACAAATTCGGCGTAATATTCGCCGGTACCAGGCCCATTAAAACCCGTATGTATAGTGACAATGTCGTGATTTTGATCTAAAATGATCATGGTTGGAAAGGCTACCACACGGTTTAACATGGGCAGGGTCTTTGAAGCAGCATCATTTCTATAGGTTCCCCCAATTAAAAAACCATAGCCCGGATTCATTTTTGCCTGCATGCGCACCACCCTAGATACCGCATAGTCAAAATCGTCTTTTGCTTCATAGGCTAAAGCAATTATTTCTATGCCCCGTTCTTTATTCTCGGCATACCAGTTGGTCAAAAAACGGGTTTCATCCATGCAGTTAGGGCACCATGTTCCAAATATTTGCACAATTACTGCCTTGCCTTCAAAACGTGAGTCTTCTAGAGAAACCAGCTCGCCCGTTAAATCCGGGAAAGAAAAGTTGAATTTATCATAGCCTTCCTTTAGATAGGTAAGTGTTTCAACGTCAGGCAAGACGATAGCGCTGTCTTTAACGGCGCTAAACTGCTCTTCTCTAGACATACCAGACCAGAAGGTTCCGTCTGTTATTTGCCCTGTTTCTGGGTCTAGTTTTGCTTCAAATAAGTAGGTATGCGCTCCATCAAAAGTACTTAGCCTCATCGTACCGTCTTGCTCAATATGACCTTCCAAAAAACGATAGTCGCCAGTAGTTTTTAAGATGCTTCCCGTAAGTATGCCTTCTGCGGTAGCCTCTAGCACGGCAATACCTTTAGAAATACTTCCATCTTTTCTATCAAAGGTTATAGCCCATTTACCGCTAATAGCCTCATGCATAGAACTATCTGTGGATTTAGTGCCGTTAAATCTTGCTGTTCCCAAAACTGCTGTAACCGGAATTTTATAAGGTTGTGAAGCGTCGTGTTTTATGTAGGCACCTGCTAAACGGTCTTCAGCAAGTATTTTCAAATGAAGTGAAGCATCAAAAATGAATAGTGGAATTATAAGAGAGTCATCTATTATCTCAATCTCATCCAGAACCAAACGCTCTTTGGCATTTTTAATTGTAATAACGGGAACTGAGGAAGTATCGTAAGCTACGGTAAAATTGAAAGGCAGCTCTTGCCCTTGAATAGCAATTACTCCGCGCCACTCGCCGGCCTTTATCGGCTGATTATGCAACCCTAGATTGTTGTTACAAGAAAGAATTCCTGCAAAGCTTAGAAGGATTAGCCCAGATATGGCCAAATAATTTTTCATGGTATTTACAGCTATTTAACGACATGGCCTATCGGGCAAATGTCATATAAAAATTTAAAAAGATGAAGTAAGAAAACGATTATTTATCGTTTCTATGGATATTCTTTAAGAGTGCTTCGCCCACATGATCTGGTACAAAAGAGCTTAAATCGCCACCCCAGTAGGCTACTTCACGAACCATACTTGCAGATACAAAGGTAAGTTCTTCTCTGGGCATCAAGAAAATGGTTTCTATAGTTGGTGCCAAGCGCCTATTCATTAACGCCATTCTAAATTCGTATTCAAAATCAGAGACTTGGCGTACGCCCCGCACTAAAGTATTGGCCTTTACTGATTTAGCGTACTCTACCAACAAACCCGTAAATTGGGTTACTACTACTTTTTGCGCCCATTTTTTGCCTTCCAAACAGCGGTTTATCAACTCAAGGCGCTCTTTTTCATCAAAAACCATTTTCTTTTCACGGTTTATTGCAACTGTTAGATAAACCTTGTCCATTATTTCAGTTGCTCGTTCCAAAATGTCGAGATGACCGTAGGTAATGGGATCAAAAGATCCAGGGTAGACAGCTATTGCAGGCATAAATAAGCTTTTTGTTAATTCAGTGTACAAATTTGATTGAACTATAACCTCATTACAATACTAAATATTGGCTAAAAAAAGCAGTAGCGATTTGGCATAAAGGGCCAACAATATTACCTGATGAAAAGGTACTTACCCTAAACTTCTTCTTTTGGGTGGGTAAACATGCTTACAATTGTTCTACCGTAGGCTTTGGTAAACACACAAAGCGGATGTGCTGCAAAATTATGGCGTTTATCATGCTCTAAGACAAACCAACCATCTTTATTTAGCCAGCCCTTATCCATAACAATATCAATCATTTCTGGCATGGCGTCTAAATCGTAGGGCGGATCTGCAAAAACCACATCATAAGCAGAAGCTGGTCTTGCTAAAAAGGCATCAGCACTCATTTGCAGGCTTGAGCATTGCTTAGTTATGCCAAATTTTATGCAAATCTTCTCAATATATTTAACGCAAACATGATTAGCCTCAACAAACAAAACCCTAGCTGCACCTCTAGAAATGGCTTCTATTCCTAAATTTCCTGAGCCAGCAAATAAATCTAAAACTAAGGCACCACGTAAATCCTTCCTAGAAATAAGGGAAGAGAAAAGCCCTTCTTTGGTTCTATCTGAGGTGGGTCTTACGCCATCGGTTTCTGGCATAGAAAGTTGTCTGCCTTTGAGCGTTCCGGTAATAATTCGCATGGGTAATTTGGTCTTTACTAATTAGGCTTTTTGCTTGGAAGGCAGCGCTAGCATGATTGCTGGGAAGGCTTCCGCTAGATCAAAGCCATACGTTTGCTCATTGGCCTGCACATTAATGCTGTCTAAAGAATTCATAGTAATAACATCAGCATGTTTGTCCCAAAGTGGCTGCAGCTGGTCTTTTACGGTTCTTGTGCGTGCGCCGTAGAGGTAAATTTGCTCGTGATAGCCGTTAATCCAGCGCAAATGTTGGCTAGCTTGGCGCCAAAAATACGGCAGGTTCCGAACGTCTTTATAGGAGAAAAAAGTGGTAGCTCTGAGCTTTCCCAATAAATATGAGCTTACGGTTAACACATTGGTATAACAGCCAATAAAAAGGTACGAGCCATTGATGCCGGTTAGCCGGTTCCAGTCATTCCCTATTTGAAAATCTGCGAGCATTTCATGCTTTCGAGATATGGCTGTAAGGGCTTGGTATCTTTGTGTAATGCGTGTTTTTCTAACGCACAGCATCATATTCTCTCGGCTGCTCATGGCGTGCGCATTAATCTCAATATCGGCGCGGTTTACATCTGGCTGCAAAACCTTTACATAAGCATCTAGCTCTTGGCTATCGCGGTAAATAGTGCGCGGTAAAATGGCCCAGCATTCATTGGTTGGGGCTGTTAAAATACGAACCGAAGTAGGTTTATATTTCTTTTTAAGCGTTTCAATAAGAGCTTTCGCGGTTTCAAAAAACACATTATCGTCGTGTTTTATGGAGAGCGCAGCATCAGAGTGAAGTTCTGCCGAACCAATATGCTCCAAAAAACCGGGTTGACTCGATTCGCTTAAGGCATAGTATATAAACCTGCCATTGAAGCATAATCCTAGATTTGTCCCGATTTTTTCAGCCATAATTAAGTTATCCTAGGAAATTACTCCCAAGAAGCCGCATTCAATGAAGTAGTTCTCAGCGTATCGCCAATTACGTCTTTACTATTTATGTCTTTCAATAAATAAATATTAGGACGAATGGTGTCGTTTAACGAGTAGTAAAAACGGCTGCCATCTCTTGGAGAAAAGATCAAAGAATCTATGTTAAAAACAAAAGGCTTGTTTTCCATGAACAAAGAATCAGACATAGCCACTGTAGCAGAATCTGTTCTAACGAACAACATTAAGCTATCTAGGTTAGCTGGGAATTTGTTTTCATTGGCTAATTTATAACGATTAAGCGCCGTACGCACATTAGTCATACGGTTACGAACTGCCTCAGTAAGGGCTTGCTGTTGTTTCACTTTTTCGTAAGGAGTTGTAATTGAATCATACAACAAATAGGCAAGTACTAAAATCACAACAAAAAGTACTAGGCTTATAATCCTGTTTCGAAGGTCGATATTCATGGCTTTGCAATAAAAATTTTTATTGGGGTATTAAAATACGCTCAATAGTTCTGGGTCTTTGCTTGGAGCGCGTAAAAGATAGTCATTCACTAGGATTTTTCTAACTTAATAGCCGAAAAACGAAGGTAAATTAACGTATTGAATCGGTCTTGAACAAAAAAATATTAAAGCTAGCATTCCCAAACATAATAAGTAACCTCTCGGTACCGCTTATTGGCTTGGTAGATACCGCATTAAGTGGCCATTTAGGCGATGCAGCGCACCTTGCGGGCTTGGCACTTGGTAGCACTATTTTTAGTTTTATTTTTTGGGGATTTGGCTTTCTACGTATGGGAACCACCGGTTTAACCGCTCAAGCTTGGGGTGCAAAAGACGAAGAACGCCTACAAGCCATTTTTTTTCGAGCAACATTGGTAGCAATTTTTGGCGGATTATTTCTTTGGCTAACGCAAATTGTTATGGGAAATATGGCCTTTTGGTTGTTCAAAGGAAGTGCAGAAGCCGAGAATTGGGCACGCATTTATTTTGAAACCCGAATTTGGGCGGCACCGGCAACGCTGATGATTTATGTAATAAATGGCTGGAGCCTTGGTGCCCAAAATGCCATTCTTCCATTGGGCGTTACCTTGGTTCAGAATGTCGGGAATGCGGTTTTGAGCCTAGTATTTGTGCTTCATTATGATATGGGAATTCAGGGTGTTGCATTGGGAACCGTTATCGGGAATTATGCAGCAGCAATATTTGGAGGCATCTGGATGGCAAAAAAATATTCTTGGCTATTTGTGCTTCCCAAAAAAGCTTGGCTAAGTATTACAGAATTAACCGCCTTTTTTAAGCTCAATAGCGATTTAGTAATCCGTACTCTTGCGCTTATAGCAACTTTCACCTGGTTTACCGCAGAAAGCGCAACTTATGGCGATGTCCCACTAGCGGCTAACACCATTTTACTGCAATTATGGATGATTTTTAGCTACGGAATTGATGGATTTGCCTTTGCAGCCGAAAGCTTAGTTGGCGCCTTAAAGGGTGGGAAGAACCATACTGATCTAGCGCTGATGATTAAACGTTGTTTTCAATGGGGAATTGGCTTGGGGATTTTAGGCGGACTGCTGTTCTACCTATTTCAGCAGCCTATAATTACCTTATTTACTAATGACTTACCCACCATTAATTTTGCAAATAATTTATATCCTTGGATTTTAGTAGCACCGCTCATTGGTTCATTTTGTTATATCTGGGATGGTATTTTTATTGGCTTAACCGCATCGGCTGCCATGCGTAACAGTATGCTAATTGCGGTAGTTGCGGTGTACTTTCCTGTTTATTTCTTACTAGAATCTAGCTTTGGTATCAGCGCATTATGGATGGCTATGATGGGCTTTTTAGGCGCCAGAGCGCTGGGTTTGTGGTGGTATTACAGAAAACGATTTATTTAACGTTTAATGGATAGTTATCCAGTTACCCAGTGCTCCAGTGCTCCAGTGCTCCATTGCTCCAGTGCTCCAACGGATAATGGATAGTTTCCCATAATGTCAACCCATCACCTTATGTGAGCGAAGCGAAACGTAATCTCTCGATGAAGCGAAGCGGAATCGAAATACTACGAACACAATGAGCAATCCCTCGGCAAAGCCGAAATACCTTACAGAGCGTTAGCGAAGAAATACCACCGAGCTAAGCGAGGTAATCCCCTTGCGAAGCAAAAATCCCTCGACGGAGCGAGGTGTAGTCGAAATACCTCTGAGCGATAGCGAAGAAATACTGCGAACGAAATGAGCTTATCTCACCTAAATAGTCTTTTTAGCTTCATAAGAGAAATCTCTGTGCCAATTAATAACTCAAAGGCCCTACCGGTATTTATACTAGTTGTTCGGTAATTAACGTATTCACCCGTATCAAGAAATAAATCTCTGTTCAAGTAGACCTCATTAAGATCCCAAAAAACGGGGAACCGATAATTAATGGCAATCGTAAAATGTACTGGAGAGTTTTTTGTTGGGTGAATACCAAACTCAATACCAGGCTTTAAGAAAGGCGTAAATCTTTGATGATATTGCCCATCCATATTTAAAACACCTGTAACCCTAACTTCTTCATCCAATGTTATTTGTTCATAGCTAAGCAAATAATCTTTGTAAAAAAATTCATCTTCTGTGTGAATTAACTCTATGCCTAGTGTTGGATTTACTCTAATAACTGAATGATTAAAAAGATTATGATAACTGTAAGTAAGAATAAAACTATCTAATCTATCTGACCCATTTTTAGAGAGGGCTTTTATGTTTTCACCATTTATGGTTAATGCATTTGGTATCAGAAGATAATTTGTTGGGAAAATAGCATCAGTATTATCTAATAATGAATAATTCACCACTTTAGCATAGGAAAAAGATAGTGAAGACTTTTTATTTAGATAATATCTCACGGAGAAGTTAAACATTCTATCCGTTTTATTTCTTATCTCATAATCATCAATAGCCTGAGTATAATCCGCATTAAAGATGCTTCTATAATCTACTTTTATACTAAGTTCTTGTGAATAACTTAGCTTGGTAAAAACCAAACAAAATATTAATATTGATAAAATTCGTAACATCATTTAAAATTAAAGGTTAAGCTAAAGCTATATTCTAAAGCATTACCTGTAGAAGTAATGTTATATTTTTCTATACCAGTATCTTTTAAATCTAGGATTGTTTGATTTGTGAAATTTTTACCTAAATAATCCCTATATGAAAATATAGTAGACAGTGAGATGGGCAATCTTTTGAAATTATATGATAAATCTAACCCATAATTGAGAAATAAATTATGAGGGTTTCTGTTTGTACTAAAATTAATGTTATAATCTCTAGTAGTAAGCGTTAGAAGATTAGTAGTACTATGTAAACTTGAACTTTCATAATCTGAATTTTGTAAACTTATCAAATACTGAATCCCAAATTTTGCATTTAATTTAAAACGACTTAAAGAATAGATTTCTTTTATTGTTGCTAAGCCTATATCTATAAAGTGACGCCTACCACTTTTATTCTGTACCGCAAATCCTATAGTTGTATTTTCATGAAAAAAACCAAGTTGTGCTAGATAAATACCAGTATATAATTGAATATCAATATCCTTATATACATTTCGTCTATTAATTTCTAATCCATAGCTCACATCTATAGAGCTTATTGGAATATGAATATCTTGTACAGTTTCTGAAGGCATCAGCGCGTAATTTCTGGTACTAAAGCCAATACTCGTTTGTGCGTATAATATAATAGGAGCTACCATTATGGTAATGATAGCCCCAATGATGAATTTAATTTTCATTTATTAAAAACCACTCTTCTACCGATTACGTAATTTATATTACTAGCCGCTTGATTCACACTTTGATCTGAGAACCCACTATTAACTGAATAAAGTCTTTGATTTGAATTATATAGGATGTCGGCAGAACCTGAGTTTAATTCACGAACATTAGCACTAGATCGCCCAGAAAAACTACCGAATTTAGTTTCTTTAGCATCAGTATTGAATCTATTTTCAAATGTGGCGGAAATAATACCACCACCTATTGTAATAAAGTCAGCATCTTCCATGCTCCAACCAACAGGAATACCAAGAACTCTTATTTTCTTTTCATGTTTTACATATCCAATGAAAGATATTGACAAAACTCTATAAACTGTCAAAGCCTTGAAAGTAGCTCTATATGTACCTTGATCATGATATTGTATGAAAAACTCATTTAAAGTAGTGTTTGAATTTAAAACATTTGTGACAGTAGTAGGAAGCGGATTTCCACCATTTGGAGGTCCAGTAACACCTCCAGCATCTTCATCTTCATGACAATCATCGAGAGCGTCATAACAAATTTCATCCACTGGTCCCTGTGACATACTTCTTTGTATAGGGAAGATAACTAGATCAGTATTACTCCAAGTTGCTGTTGAGAATATATCAGTTGGATCTGTGTTTTTTGCTTTACCTATTGCGTTTATCCTGGCATTTAGCAACTCTTCGTCATAAAGTAAATCAATGTTATCTTTATGGGTAATAAACTGATAATCATAGGATTCTTTGAAGACTGTTTCCCCTATTTGATACATATAATCATCATTTATTATTGATCTTATTAAGTCTGAGTATATTACAAAATCTTCTTCATTTTGAACTAAGGAGCTAGGACTTCTTTTTTCAAAGGTTTCTGTACTTGACTCTATT
>Ga0136561_1000207_pt1 | contig 20924 bp, 20 predicted proteins | sample AntRauMeHopE1498_FD_104641 | JGI IMG/M metagenome (GOLD analysis project Ga0136561, IMG submission 104641) | Saline lake microbial communities from Rauer Islands, Antarctica - Metagenome Hop E1 #498 | ecosystem: Environmental > Aquatic > Non-marine Saline and Alkaline > Saline | place... | reverse complement strand
TAGCTGTTGATTGCCCTCTATCTTTGGCGTACCATTTCTGAAAGCCTTCAGTTAACTCTGACTTATTCAAGGCTTCTGTTTTTTTATTTTCTGCCAACCAGTTCTGCAAAAATGCAGGTCTAGGTCCCCAGCTCGCATAATCTGTTAAATTTTTTTTTGTAATCAATACAAGTTTTGGAATTGATTTGCCGCCATTGGTCAAAAAAGCATCCATAATATCAGGATTTTCATCTCGCAAGATAATTTTAAGCTCAACATTTGGTGATGCATTTGCCAGTTCATTAATGATCGCTAGGTTTGCGGCCGCATCGCCACACCATGCTTCCGTGATTAATAACCAGTATTGAGGAACACCTTTACGAGCTAAGTCTATCTGCTCAGCGCTTAGTTTAGCCTGTTTCTCGCCACGCTTTAGCCTAACTACATTTAATTCTGTATAGTTAATCATAGCTGCTGAATGATCGGTTCCTGTGGTCTTTTTTTGTGCTAAAAGTTGGATAATTAAGGCTTTATAGGCATCAAAATTGTACGCATTGTCAAATAATGATTGTTCAAATTTCATTTCAGAACGAGTATGTGATAAGTGAAAATTAAGGGAGGGAAAGCTTACCTAGGCGAATCATTGAATCAGATTCAGCTAGATATAAACCTTCCCCAAAAAAGCTTTCGTTTGCAAGCACAGAGAATAATAACCCTTCTTTTGCGTCCGCTGTAACACCTAAATCTTCAATATTTTTGAATAGAAGTTTTGGGCAATAATGCGCTAATCCTTTCATGAGGGTAGGGTTAAAACGTCCGCCTCCTGAGACGTAAATTTCGGCGCCATCTAGATCTAATTTCTCGAAACCTTTACAAATGGACCGATAGGTAAAGGCAGCTAATGTTGCTATCAAGTCGTCGCCATCTAACTGCGTAGATATCCTTTCTAGCACATAGCGTTCATTAAATAGCTCTTGACCAGTAGATTTTGGGAAGTCTTTTTCAAAGAATGTATTGTCCATGAGTCTGTATAAACTCTTCTCATCAATACTTCCCCTACTTGAGATCATGCCGTTATCGTCATAATCTAGATCTGAGTAATTTAATTTGACAAAGCGATCTATCAGAGTATTACCTGGGCCTAAATCTCCAGTTAGTAGATTTCGCCATTCTTGGGAGCCGTCTAATAAGGTGAAATTGCTTATTCCTCCGATATTCAAGAATAAGCGTTTGCAGTCTTTCTTATGGAAAAGTAAATGATCAGCATAGCAAGATAAGGGAGCACCCTCGCCACCAGCAGCTATGTGTTTTTGTCGGAAATCGCTAATAACAGGTATTCCTGTAATGTAGGCTATATGGTCTGCATCAGCTATTTGCAGCGTAGAATTTGGCTTCGATTTAACAAAAGAAGGAGCGTGATAAAGGGTTTGACCGTGGCTCGCAATTAGATCAATGTCGTCTTTTTCAAGGTTATGTTTTTTTAAAAAATCGTTGATGTATTTGCCAAACAGCTTGCCAAGTTGTGCGTTCATAACGCAAACCTGATATTGAGGCGTACTTGATCTATAGGCGTATGATAAAAGCTCAGCTCTTAATTTTTTTGTGTAGTGTTTGGTTTCATAAGCAATAATGGAAGCCTTTGTTTGCGTTCCTGTACCTTTTAACTCACATAGAACCATGTCTAAGCCATCTAGTGAGGTTCCCGACATAAGGCCAAGAATTTTTCTGCTTGGTTTATTTGCAATTTGAAGTATGATATTGGCTGGTTGCATGCGCTTTTTAAACTATTTTAAACGAAACGTAATTTTTGATTTTTACTAATCATTTCCAAAGACAACTTTCCTATTTTATTCAAAAATTAAATCATATGGATGAATTACAAGCTTTCCAAGAAGACCTCGAAGTTCTTGTCAATACCCTCAAAGAAGCTTTCGAAGCTGACAATATAAGGTATACTATTGAAGCCGAAACAGAAACACTTTACGTTGAAATAGCTGGCCTAGAAGACTTTAGCGAAGACGAGATTGTTGAAACTGCCGGCGAAATATTGGAAGAATTGTACTTAGATTTCGAAGAAATTATCTTGCTACCTTATTCAGACAACTGATCTAAGTTACGCTTTTTCCGATTTTTTAAATTATTTGAACCTATTTGTTACCTATGTCTACTGATAAGACCACTGAATTTGCTGCGCCATATTCCCTTAAGTGCGCCGTTACTGGTACCGTTAACGACGAAAAAAAAACGACAACCTATTGCATAGAAAGCGGCCACCCTCTAACGATCGAGTATGCTGAAAAAAAGAATTCTATTCAGTATCCACTCAAATCGTATGAAAATGATCCACTCAGAACAAGGCCTACTTCTCTTGTTCACTTAAAGAGGTTAAGCCAGAGATACGGTTCTGAGATTTGGGCAAAACTAGAGTTCGAAAACCCAACTGGCTGCTTTAAAGACAGGGGTAGTTTAATAGAGGTACTAAAAGCTATTGAATTGGGAAAAGAAGCTATATGTCTCGCCTCTACTGGTAATATGGCTGCTTCTGTAGCCGCGTATGCCTGCTACTATTCTGTGCCGTGTTTTGTTTTTGTTCCCGAAAAAACCACGGCAGGCAAACTAGCTCAGGCCATGATGTACAATGCTAAGGTTATCAGAGTAAAAGGCGATTATAGCGACTGTGAGCGTACTTGTAGAGAATTTGCAGATCGAAAAAAGTATTACTTAGCAGGTGATTATGTTTACCGATGCGAGGGACAAAAATCGTTTAGCTGGGAATTAGTAGATCAAGATGGTGGCCAAAATTTTGATCATATTTTAGTACCGGTGGGTTGTGGAACAAACTTTGGCGCAATCTGGAAAGGGCTTGTAGAGTGTAAAGACGCTGGAAAGGTTTCGACATTACCAAAAATGGTTGCAGTTCAGCCAGAGGGCTGTTCACCCGTAATAGAGGGCATTCAAAAAGGTAAAAAAATCATCAAAGACCGTGTTTATACCCAAGCAGGAGCGGTGGCCGCCGCAGATCCCGTTGATTTTGTCAAAGTTTTACAAGGTATTCAAGAAAGCGATGGACTTGCATTAACCGTTTCTGAAGATGAAATGATAATAGCACTTAAAGAAATGGCTATCACAGAAGGTCATTTCACCGAACCAGCTTGTGCGCTACCGCTAGCTGCTTTAAAGAAGCATGAAGCAACATTCAAAGCCAAGAAAGTATTGTTAGTCTTAACGGGAACAGGTTTAAAGGATACAGCAATAGTTGAGAAGTTAGCCTTGCCAATGCCTGTGCTACCAAATGATTTAGCCTTAATAGATCATTTCATTGACTCTGGCTATCTAGATGTGCAGAACAATGAGTGGGGGAAAAGTAGAACAGGTTTATTGGATAAGTTACGTTTAGACAAGCATCAAATAGAGGCATACTACCAAAATGTTGAAGACATTAGAAGTAGAAATAAAAACCTAAATGAAACCGAAAAAGAAATTTTGGTCAGCCTACTTTTCAACGAAAGGCCAGGGGTGAGCTATCCATTTAAGATTATTGATTACCATTTAAATTTGAGAAAAGAGCAGCAAGTTGAAGCGTTTGTTGAAATGCTAATCAATGGTGAAGATGTAATATCAAAAGGTATTGGTGTTGGACCTGTAGACGCTGTGCTTGAAGCGGTTAAGTCTAAAACAGACAAAATTATGCCTGTTGAAGTAACCAATTTTAATATGGATGTACTCAGTGAAGATACCGAGGCTTTAGTTGTGATAAGCTTCACATTAAAGACAAAAGATGGACAAGAATGGGTATCAAGAGCTGCCTCACCTGATATGATCGAGGCAACTTTGGCGGCATTCTCTAAAGGACTGGCACAAGGCTTAAATAGGCTGAGTAGGCAATAATAGGGTGCCTATCTAGCTTTATTTAGGTGAAATACTAATTATATAACCATGCCAGCTATGGCTAAAAGCAATGCAATAATCCCAATGCCTAAGCCAAACATAGCCATTGTTTTGACGGTGCCCACATCTCCGCCTTCTTTTTTCATGTTTCTCAGAACCTTAATGGCTTTAGCTTGATCAGCAACTTTTGCCTCTAGTTTTTTCACCTCTTTAAGGGCGTCTTCTCTAGATTTTTGGATCAAATCAACAATCTCTTGGTTGAAGTTTGGGTGCTTCAACGGGTTTTGCTTACCAAGCTTGGGTTTTTCAGATGCCATGCTATCAGGCATAATATCATCTATCGAAAGCTGTGCATGAAGTCTTTCTGATATATCTTTGGTTATTTCTTCTAAAGCTGAGAATAGGTCTTCACGTATCATGTTCTCTACGCTGAAGGTCGGGTCATCACTTTCACCCAGTAGATCTACTTGTTTTTTAAGGCCCGTACAAACCGTTCTGTAGCGTTCTAAAAATTCTGCGGCGATAGGTGTATAGGTGTTATCAATCCCATTTTTTGATTTCCCGTAGCGTTCCACATCTGAACCTACACTTGTGACTATAAGCATGTGCTGAATAAGCTTCTCGCGTAATTCAGTAAATTTCAGATTTTGATCAGCATGCTGATAAAAAATAGACCTTAAAACACCCAAGAATAAATCAATACCATCATTTGCGTGAACCAGTATATCTGCATTTTTTAGGGTTAAACCGCTAAACATTTTTTCCCAATATGGCTTACGGCGTAGCGGATATAAATCTTTTTTGCAACTATTGAGGTCGTCTGAAAAGAGGTTAATTAATGCAGAAATGTCATTTGCGTTAACATTATTCTTTTGTGGTAAAACAATTTCCAGTGGGAGCATGGTGTATTTCTGAGTTGATTTTGGAGAATAAACTACAAAATGAGAACAAATGGAGTGTAGTTGTTTTTCGAAATTTACAACTTTCATATTTTTTAAACCTATTTACTGCTACTGGCGTCAAGAAGTAAATACAACCCAACGCAATCATTTATAACTGTAGCTAGTTGTAAAGTCTGGCCTATCTATGGCAAAAAAATATAATTAAAGGCTAGTTAAAAACGATTTTATAGATTCAAGCAGCAGAAAAATGATAATTCTAGTGCTTATTTGCTCTTTATTGCTAGTGAATGAAAAAATAAATTAGATAGTTTCGCCCGCTAATAGGGCTAATTACGTCTTAAACAAAGATTTTGCATGAAAAACAGGATTGAGTTAATATTTTATTGATTTAGTAGGTGTTGGTAAGAAATTGTCTTAGTTTAGTGTTGGATATCAATTGAGCTGACACTAGCTCTAGAACGGTTTGCATATTTTATTTGGCAGATTGAACAAGAGATGTGGGTCAAATCAACATATTCTCAATTTTGTCAACTTTTATTTTTTATAGTTAATTTCATGAATCTTTTTGTAGCAAACCTTGACTTCAACATGGACGATAACGAATTACGTTCAGTATTCGAGCCTTACGGCGACGTACAGAGCGCTAAAGTTATTTTACACCGTGACACTGGTCGCTCACGCGGCTTTGGCTTCGTTGAAATGGAAGACGATTCTGCACGCGAAGCTATCGACGCTTTGAATGAGCAGGAAGTAAACGGACGCGTTTTAGTTATTAAGGAAGCTGAAGAACGTCGCGAACGTTCATCAGGTGGTAGTGGCGGCGGTGGATTTCGCCCTAGAAGTAATGGCGGCGGTGGCCGTAATGGTGGTAATGGTGGTGGAAACGATCGTTACGATCGCTATTGATACCATAGCAATCACATAGACTTTTTGTCTTACCAAGGGACGTATTTTAATACGTCCTTTTTTTTTGCCCATTGTTTTAAGTCCTAATACCGGTTTACTTATTACTAACCAATAATTTTTGCTAATTGCTCTGAAAAAGCTTCGTAATTGGCCGCAATTTCTGTAGATAGTTTCTCTTTTACCATGCAGTCTTTAAGTACTTGTGGAAGTTCAATCTCCTTCCCAATAACCTCTTCCACGGTATCACCAAATTTAGCCGGATGCGCCGTTGCTAACACTACCGTAGGGTTTGCTCGATCACTTTTTATGTTACGCTCTTTTAGCGCTGCATAAGCTGTTGCTGTATGCGGACACATTACATAGCCGTACTTTTCATATACAGATTTTAGGGCTGTTTTTGTAAGGGTATCAGATATACTCACACTTTGTAAATTACTTCCCATTTCAATATGGCTTGCATGATATATAGTCTTAAGCCTTTCAAAATTACTAGGCGCGCCAACGTCCATGGCATTAGATATAGTACTTATCGAGGCTTTAGGCTCATATAAACCTGTACTCAAATAGTTTGGGACAATATCATTGCTGTTTACAGAGGCCGTAAAGGAATCTACAGGCAAACCCATTTTGTGGGCAAATATTCCAGATGTAATATTCCCAAAATTACCACTTGGTACAATATATTTTACCGACTGTTGAGCCTGAGCGTAAGCCCAAGCATAGTATGTAGACTGAGGAATTAGTCGGGAAATGTTTATTGAATTGGCCGTAGTGAGGTGCACATCACTTGCTGTTTTATAGCTATTTAGTGCGTGTTTAACCAAGGCTTGGCAATCGTCAAAGCTTCCGTCTACTTCTAAAGCATGTACGTTTTGGCCATTGGTAGTAATCTGTTTTTCCTGCAGTAAACTAACTTTCCCCTTTGGATAAAGAATACAAACATCAATATTAGGAACGCCTAAAAAACCATTGGCAACGGCAGAACCCGTATCTCCTGATGTTGCTGCAAGAATGATTATTCGCTCAGAACGCTTTCCCACAACAGAAGAGAAGGTTCTGGCCATAAATCTAGCGCCAACATCTTTGAAAGCAAGTGTAGGACCATGAAACAGCTCTAAGACATAAAGTCCCTGATCTTCATCTAATGTAATCAGAGGAATCTCAAAGTTAAATGCATCGTGCAATACACTAGACAATTCCTTTTCTATTACACTTCCTGCAAGTAATCGTTGAATTAACCGCTCAGCTACTTCAGGGTAGCTATCGAGCTTTACAATGTCTGAGGCTAAATCTTTGTCAAAGCTTGGAATGGGGCTAGGCATATAAAGTCCGCCATCAGGTGCAAGTCCTTGAAATATAGCTTCATCGAAACTTAGAGCCTGTGTTGAGCCTCTTGTGCTAGTGTAAATAGTTTTATCCATAGTCTTGTTTGCTTATCAGGCTCTATCTAAAATAATTGGCCCATTTTGATTAATTCTTGACACAAATACTTCTGAGGCTATCTGAAAAGAGTTGAATGATTCTTGCATTCTCTCCCCAATAATTTTCGCCTTCTTGGCATCGTCAGATAGGGCGAAAATAGAGGGTCCTGCGCCTGAAATACTTGCTCCTAGCGCATCTGCTGCCATAGCTGCTTTTTTTACTTCAACAAAGCCTGGTATTAATGCCGCTCTTCTGGGCTCTATAATATGATCTACCATTGAACGTCTAATGAGCCCCAAATCTTTTTGTAGAAGTCCTGCAATTAACCCACCAACATTAGCCCATTGTTTTACGGCAGTGGCTAAATCTATCTCTCGTTTCAAAACACTTCTGCTATCAGCTGTATTAAGCTCTAAATCTGGGTGAACCACTGTACAGTACAAATTTTCTGGCGTAGAAATAGGTATAACATCTACTGGATCATGATCTCTTATTAGCACAAATCCACCAAAAAGACCTGCTGCAACATTATCAGCATGTGCACTACCGCAAGCGGCTCTTTCGCCTTCCATAGCAGATAAAAGTAGTTGAGAGGGACTTAACGGCGTTTCTAGTAATGCATTGAATGCAGCAAGGGCACCAACTGAGCTAGCAGCGCTAGAGCCAAGACCGCTACCCAATGGCATTTGTTTATGGATTTGGAGATCAAAACCCACACCTTTCCACTTAATAGACTCTAGTAAATGCGCTAATGCAACCGATGCCGTATTCTTTGTAGAATCTAACGGTAGTCTGCCATCATCACCCGTAATTTGTGTGATACGTATTTCTTTATGTGTGCTATTTACTTGGATGTCAACTTGGTCGCCAGGCTTATCAATGGCCATACCAAGTACATCAAAACCACAACCAACATTTGCCACGGTTGCGGGTGCAAAGACACTAGCAGAGGTATAAATAAGCTTCATAATTACAGTTGCTTATGTTGCAATAATGCAGACGAGTCTGCAATTCTGAGAATATCAGCTATTACACCAGCAGCTGTAACCTTAGCACCAGCACCAGGTCCACGAACAACCAATGGTGTTTCATCATAATGCGACGAGTATACAGCTAGTATATTATCCATAGCTTTTAGGCTGTAGAATGGGTGATCAGCGGCTATCATTTCTAGGGATACTTTTGCCTTTGTGCCATCAAAACTAGCAATATAACACAGTTTTTTGCCCTCATTCATGGCTTTATCCAAACGGCTTTTCATGCTGTCGTCATAGTTGGCGAAATCTTTGAAAAAGCTATCAGTAGTTCCCTTTTGCGCTGATGATTCTGGTACCAAACTATCTACCTCAATTTCATTGAGTTCCATTTGATAACCAGCTTCCCTCAAGAGAATCAAAATTTTTCGAGCCATGTCCATGCCATTCAAATCATCTCTCGGATCTGGCTCGGTATAGCCTAGTTTCTGTGCATCTTTTACCAATTCTGAAAAAGGTTTTTTCCCGTCATAATTATTGAATAAATAACTTAACGTGCCAGAAAAGACACCCTCTATTCGGTATATGTCGTCACCAGTATTAAGTAAATCTCGAACGGTATGAATCATGGGTAAGCCTGCGCCTACATTGGTTTCATAATTAAAGCGTGCATTGGTTCGTATTGCCGTTTCCTTCAACTTATTAAAGTAAGCGTGAGAAGAGGATGCTGCTTTCTTATTTGGAGTAGCTATAGAAATACTTTTTTCTAGTATGCTTTGGTATAAATCAGCAATTAGCTGTGAGCTAGAGCAATCAACAAAAATAGTATTCGATAGATCTTGAGTGATCATTTCCTTTATAAAAGCGGCAATTTTACCAGTTGTGGCTTCATTTTTAACACGTGTAGTCCATTCTGATAGCTCAATTCCATTCTCATCAATCAAGTATTTTGCACTTTTAGCAATTCCAACTAGCTTAAATTGGATTTGATACTTTTTGAGTAAATAGGCTTCCTGAGTTTTAAGTAAGGAAAGCACGGTTTTGCCGATTAAACCCGGTCCTGCTAAGAACAAATGAACAGTTTTCACATCCGACAAAAAGAATGCATCGTGCAATACTCGCAGGGCTTTTGCCACATGCTTATGCTCTATAACACTTGAAATATTGCGCTCAGAAGAACCTTGAGCAATAGCTCTGATATTAACACCGTTTCTGCCTAGTGCGCTAAAAACTCTGCCTGCAAGGCCAGGAATATGGCGCATTTTATCGCCAACTACCGCAACAATAGACAAGTCTTTGTCTATTGTTACTGGGGAAACATTCCCTTGCGCAATTTCAGTAGCAAATGCTTCATTAATAGCTTCTGCTGCTCGCTCGCTATCAAAAGGATGGACAGCCAGTGTTACTGCATGCTCCGAAGAAGCCTGCGTAATTAATATTATGTTTACCTGAGCTAGCGCTAACGCATTAAAAATTCTGGCTGCAACCCCACTTACACCAATTAAACCACTGCCCCTAATATTTAGCAACGAAACATGGTCTATCGCACTAATTCCTTTTACAATTTTCTCATTGGTTTCATCTGTTTGCGCACTTACTAAGGTACCAATATCGTCAGGGGCAAAAGTATTTTTGACTACGATAGGAACTCCAGCATCCATAGCTGGCTGCATAGTTGGTGGGTAGATTACCTTAGCCCCAAAATGAGATAACTCCATGGCTTCTTCATAGGTCAAAATCGGAATTGGATGGGCGCTTTTCACTTTTCTTGGATCGGCAGATAAAACCCCGCTTACATCAGTAAAAATTTCAATTCGCTCGGCTTTTAAGGCAGCACCTAAAATAGACGCCGTGTAATCGCTTCCGCCACGGCCTAAAGTTGTGGTTCTACCTTTCTTACTACCAGAGACAAAACCCGTAACTACTTGAATTTCCGTAGCATTTGCAAAATAATCTTGAATATTTTTGTAGGTCTCATCTTTAATGATGCTTGCAGACCCAAATTTTTCGTCGGTAATAATAATTTTGCGAGCATCAAGGTACTTAGCAGGCAAACCATCAGCATTAAAAGCTGCAGCGATTAAAAAGGCCGATAATCTTTCACCAAAAGACAACACAAAGTCTTTGGTTCGTGCGCTTAATTCTCTGATTAAAAATATGCCGTGAAGCACGTTTTCAAGCTCGTTAAACTTAATTTTTAAATTAGCGGCAACACTTCCTTGATCTTTTACTTTAATCAATGATTTTGCTGTGGTTAGATGGCGCTCTTCAAGCTCTATTAGGGTAGCTTTGTAGCTTTCATCACCAATCTCCGCTTTATGAGCACACTCTTGCAAGGCATCTGTTACATAGCGCAAAGCAGATACTACTACAGCTACCTTTTCATATTCAGAAGCTCGTTTTTTAACTACGGATAAAACTTGACGGATTGCATCGGCATTTTCTACCGATGAACCTCCGAATTTCATTACAATCATGGAGTAGGTTTGAACATATAAGTTTATAGGTGTGCTAAGTTCGCTAATCTAGAAAGATAAATCCTATAATTTTTATTTCTTTTCTTTGGCTTTTACATGTAAGCGCTTTTGAACGTAAAAAATTTTATTCAAGCTGCTTAGCACCTATATTGAGCAAAATTTCTAAAATGCTGCTATGACCGATGTACTTATTACTAACGATGCGATTGTTCTGGGTATTCTGCTCTCTATACTCGCAATTGTTTTTAAAACCTCTTCCAGTGAAAGTAAAGGATGGAAAAAATTCTATACTTTCGTGCCACCATTACTAATGTGCTACTTTTTACCCTCTGTGCTCACCACAATAGGTGTTTATAGTCCAGATGAATCAAAGCTGTATTTTGTAGCCTCTAGGTATCTTTTACCTGCCTGTTTGGTTTTTCTGACTTTAAGCATTGATTTAAAAGGGATATTGAATCTTGGTCCAAAAGCAATCATTATGTTTTTAGCTGGCACTTTTGGGATTATTTTAGGGGGTCCGTTAGCCATTTTTTCGGTAGGATTGCTTTTTCCTGATTTATTTATGCTTGACGGAGAACCTATTTGGCGAGGCATGACTACTATTGCAGGTAGTTGGATAGGAGGTGGAGCAAACCAAACAGCTATGTATGAAATGTACAAACCCTCTGATGCTTTATTCTCGGCTATGATTGCTGTAGATATTATTGTCGCAAATATATGGTTGGCTTTTCTTCTTTACGGCTCAGGAATGTCCACTAAAATTGACAAGTGGCTAAAATCGGACGTTTCTGCAATTGAAAAACTAAAAGAGAAGACAGAAGCATACCGCAACCAAATAGCGGTAATTCCCACATTAAACCAAACCATTTTTATACTGGCAATTGGTTTTGGCGTAACGGCTATTGCGCATTTAGGAGCAGATTATTTTGCGCCACTAATGGACAAATACAAGGGAGATTACGAGATCATAAATAATTTCAACTTAAACAGCGGCTTCTTTTGGCTAATAGTAATATCCACCACTATAGGTTTAGCGTTGTCATTTACACCAGCACGAAAATTAGAAGGCGCTGGTGCATCAAGGTTCGGCTCATTATTCATCTATGTTTTAGTGGCCACTATTGGTATGAAAATGGATATTACCGCTGTTGCAAATAGTCCAGGTTTCTTCTTAATCGGGATTGTCTGGATGCTCTTTCATGTTGCTGTATTATTGATTACAGCTAAAATCATTAAAGCACCATTCTTCTTTGTTGCAGTGGGAAGCCAAGCCAATGTTGGTGGGGCCGCCTCGGCACCTATAGTGGCATCTGCCTTCCACCCATCGCTAGCAACCGTTGGTGTACTTATGGCCGTAGTTGGTTATGCAGCGGGAACTTATGGAGCTATTATTTGTGCAAGACTTATGGAAATTGTTTTTGGCTGGGCTATTTAAGCACGAATTAGAACACACTCACTTTTTGGATTATTTTGGACTAATATGTTAAGAGTACTCAAGTTTTTTGGCTTCTTTTTAATGCTACTAGGCATCATTTTTGTTTTGGTTGTTTATCCAAATAGAGATGCATTTATGGTAGTTTTTGATAACGGTGATGCCCTGGCTGAGGGTTCTGATTGGGCAATGAAAGCCAAGTCTATTAAAGGTATAACCGAGTTTATTCATGAAAACCCCAACTATGTATCTTATATGAGCACCTCAGAAACAGACACGCTGTCTTTGAATGTTTCTGAGCCGAGAACAATGGGAATGCTATCTTCGGTTATACTAATTCATAGCCTTCTTCTTCAAAATTCAGCAGACATAGAAAGCTATCTAAATGCGGAAATATCTCTGGATTCCTTAGATAGATTTCAACTTCCCAAAGTCTACGAAACCTCTCACGAGAACGCCTTGGCAAGGCTTGAAAAAGAGGAGCTTATTTCCGGAAATAATACCATCAGTACCAAACAAGCTTTTAAATCAATGTTGGTTTCTAACGACATTGGAATTCATGACTACTTCTACGCTAAGTTAAATCTAGATAGCCTAAAAAATCTTTACAGTGCCTCTGGCTTCACCAAAACAGACTTAATTCAGCCTTATATTGGAATATATGCTTCGATAAACCCAAGTTTTATGAAAACGGATTATGAGCAGCTCTACCAAAAAACCATTGGTTTGACTAAAGATGAAATTAGCGCTCAGCGGTTGACTATTTATACCGATTATCAGCAAAAACCAGCGTTTAGGCAACAATTACGAAATCTTACGGAAGAGGTGGGTAAAGGTCTAAAGTTTGATGAAGAGCGAAACTTTAGCTTTTCATTACCACAAACTACCGCCTCAGAGATGCATCAGTATTTGAGTACGCTAATTAAAGCGGCGGACAATAGTATTGAAGCAAAGGTCTTTGACATTATTCTTGAAGCCAACCAAAATATATACAGAGAGCGAATTTTTGACCAATATGCCGGGGTTTTTGATAACCGAATTGGCTTGCAAAATGGCATGGATTGGGGCATTGCAAAGGAAGGCGGAGAACGCATTCAAGTGGTCTTTTTTGATGAGCTTCCTGTAGGCTTTTGGTTCCACTTGTCATCTGATCTGATAATTCAAGACATACAGCAAAGAATGATATGGGATAAAGAACTACGTACGCTGTTACCAAATAACAATTAATCAAGCGCATTATGGCTAGAACTCCTTCAAGCATGTTAGAATTGGGCACTAAACTCCCCACATTTAGTCTTACAAATGGTGTAGATAATACGCTATTTACCTCAGATGATCTCACAAAAGCCAACGGCCTACTTGTGATGTTTATTTGTAATCACTGCCCATTTGTGATTCACGTCAAAGAGCAACTTCAAGATTTAGCTAAGTGGGCTGAAAGCAATCAGGTTGGGGTAGTTGCAATAAATGCTAACGATGTAGCAAATTATCCCGCTGATTCCCCCCAAAAGATGCTTCTTGAGGGCTATGAATTCCCTTATCTTTACGATAAAAGCCAAGAGGTTGCTAAGCAGTTTCAGGCGTCATGTACACCTGATTTTTATCTTTTTAATGGCAAAAAAGCACTTTATTATAGAGGACAATTAGACGACGCTAGGCCTGGAAATGATGAGGCTATTGATGGTCATTCGCTGCGAAAAGCAATATCAGCTATGGCAAATGGTGATGAAGCAGATAGTGTTGTTCAGTTTCCTAGTATAGGCTGCAATATAAAATGGCAGGCAGGAAACGAGCCTCATTATTACCGTTAACAATACGATTAAAGAAAGCAAAATATGGATAAACAGAGCGTTGCGGCTATGCGTCGTGATTATTCGCAAAGAGCATTAGATGAATCTGCAGTAGACACAAATCCTATGAAGCAGTTTGAGCGTTGGTTTGAGGAATCGGTATCCAACGATTTACTTGAACCAAATGCTTTTACGGTATCAACCGTAAGCGCAGAAAATAAGCCCTACTCAAGGGTAGTTTTGATGAAAAGCTATGATGAAAATGGCATCGTATTCTTCACTAATTACGAAAGTAGTAAGGCTAAGCAGCTTGCAGAAAATCCCAACGTAGCGCTAAACTTTTTATGGCTTGAGATGGAGAGGCAAGTGCGAATTGAAGGCGTTGTTGAGCGTATTTCAAAGCTAGAATCACTTAATTACTTTGTCTCAAGACCTCAGGGCTCGCAGCTAGGTGCTTGGGTTTCTCCGCAATCTTCTATTATTTCTTCAAGAGCTATTTTGGAAGAGAAGTGGGAACAGATGAAACGTAAGTTCAAGGATGGCAAAATTCCGTTGCCGGATAATTGGGGCGGATATAGAGTAAAGCCCAATTACTTTGAGTTTTGGCAGGGCAGAAGCAGCAGGCTTCACGATAGAGTTATTTATAGACCTAATGACCACAATGAAACAAGTAGCTGGGAAATAAAGCGTTTAGCTCCTTAAATGTAGGTTTTAGAGTAAATGGGAAAGAATAAACTATTTCGTTTTTCAGAAATTCAGCGTATGCCACATGTTATTGAGCAGACCGAAATTGAACTGGGAAATGTGCCAAATCCTAAAGGTGGTTGGAATGAAAAAATTTTTAAGCGTGATGCTCCAATTCAGCTAGAATTAGCCTGCGGGAAGGGTGAATACTCGTTATTTTTTAGCAAATACGAGCCAAACAGAAACTACATTGGTATCGACATAAAAGGTAACCGAATATATATAGGCGCCAGAAGTGTTGAAGAGAAGGCCATTGCAAATGTGGCTTTTTTTAGAAGCTATATTAACCACATTGAACAGTTTTTTGCTAAAGCTGAAGTAGCTGATATTTGGATTGTATTCCCCGATCCATTTCTGGGCAAAACAAAGGCAAAAAAGCGTTTTACTTCGCCAATCTATTTAAAGAGATTCCAGCAAATATTGCAAAAAAATGGAGCTATTCATTTAAAAACGGATAGCGATATACTTTGGTTATATACGCTAGCGGTGGTTAAAGAATTAAAGCTTAGGGTGTTAGAACAAGTTGATGATGTCTATAAAGATGCCGCAGATAATGCAGTTCTGACGAATAAAACCTTTTATGAGCAAAGTCATCTGCAAAAAGCACGTACTATTAGGTACATCAAGTTTTGCTTACCAGAAGAGCCAGTAGATGCGTCAAAACTTGTAGTAATTGCCGAGGAAAACTACACGCATTAGTTTTAGAAAAGGTTTTCTCAGTCCCAGAAATAAAAAAAGCCATTACTCGCAAGAATAACGGCTTTTTAAAAGGTGCTTCGCTTTTCTGCAGCTTAGTTAAGGCTTCCTATTAACTGTTTTGCTGTAACAGCTTGTGCGCTTTGTTCAAAATCTTTAACAATTCTGTTAAGCACTTTAATAGCCATGTCATTGTTTTCTGCTGCTATATAAGCTTCAGCAGCTTCCAACAAATTGAAAGGGGTGGTAGCGTCGTTCATAACCCAATCTGCCGCTTTAACGTAGGTAGAAGCAGCATCATCTAGGTTGCCATTTTGCTCAAGAACGCTAGCCTTTAGGTTCAATGGGCTTACGCCTAAGATTCCGTCTGGCACGTCAAATTTATTTATGAAGATAGAAGCTTTCTCATAATCAGCTAATTCAAAAGCACATACTGCAGCATAATATGCTGCTAAGTTGCCAGCTTTTGTAGAGCCATATTCAGCATTTATTTCTTCAAAGCCCATGACAAAATTAATATCATCGCCATTAAGAGCAGCTTCAAAGCTGTCTGCTTCAAATAATAATTCGGCTTTGGCTAATAACGCTTGAGCTTTAATTTCATTTTGATTGTTGAAATAATTCAAACCAAGCGCTGCCGCAATTAATACGATTATGCCAATTATGGCTCCAGCTATGATTTGACGGTTATTATTGATGTAATTAATAGATTTTGATGATGCATCTATTAGTACATCGTGATTAAGCTCTTCGTCTGAAAGATGCTTTGACATGGTATTGGGTCTATCTTTGGGTTTTTAAAAAGCTGCCTAATATAGTGATAAGCAGCACAAAATGCTTCTTGTTATTTTTCAATCAAGCTACCGTTGCTTAAAAAAGCAACCTTATCGCAAGTTGCTTCCAGGCTTGCATCGTGCGTGGCTATTACCATAGCAATAGCAAGCTCTTCTTGAAGTTGTTGTAGCAATGCTAAAACTTCTTTTGCATGGTATTCATCCAAATTTCCTGTAGGCTCATCAGCTAAAATAATTTTGGGGTCATTAATTAGGGCTCTACATATAGCAACTCGTTGCTGCTCGCCACCAGAAAGCTGTGAAGGATAATGCGTTAGACGGCTTTCTAAGCCTACTCTTTTGAGTAGCTCATAAGCCTTTTCCTTAGCTTTTTCTTTGCTTTTTTTAGCAATTAACATGGGCAACATTACATTCTCCAAAGCATCAAACTCTGGCAATAAATGATGAAATTGAAATATGAATCCTAAAAACTGATTCCGAATTCTGGTTACCCTTTCCTCTTTAATCTGCTGAATACTTATGAATTCTTTATCGATAAACCAATTCACATTGCCAGAATCAGCTGGCATTAACCCAGCTAATAATTGCAATAAAGTACTCTTGCCCGATCCACTTTTACCTACAACTGCAATACTTTGAGCTTGCTGAATACTAAAATGAATATCCTTTAGCACTGTCAGGTGAGTATTCTCTCCATAACTTTTGCTCAAATCTGAGCACTCAAGAATCGCAGTAGAAGCCATTATGGATTCAAAGTCGTTTCAAATTCAGGGTAGATAATGGGCTGTATTTTTAAGCACTGACCATTACTAGGGTCAAGCTTATACACAACGCCACATAGCCTTACATCTTTTGAAGCTAATTTATATTTGTGCGGTGTAGCTAATTTAAAGCGCTTGATAGCCGTTTCTTTGTCCATACCCAGCACTGAGTCAAAAGGCCCTGTCATTCCTGCATCAGTGATGTAACCCAAGCCATTTGGAAGGATACGAGCATCGTTGGTTGGAATGTGTGTATGCGTTCCTACTAGAGCAGATGCTCTTCCGTCTACATACCAGCCCATAGCCATTTTTTCTGCTGTTGCTTCAGCATGAAAATCTATAAATATGAGGTTAGTTTCCTCAGATACTCGTTCTAGTACCCAATCCATTTTAGAGAAAGGGTCATCAATTGCAGGCAAGAATGTACGACCCTGCATATTTATTACAGCTATCTTTAGATTGGTTTCAGGAATATCATACACGCCAAAACCAAAGCCATGAGCACCCTTAGGATAATTCAATGGGCGCAGTAGATTTGGATCGGTCTTCATATAAGGGAATATTTTCCATTTTGCGAATGAATGATTTCCCCCACTAATTACTTGAACACCAGCAGCATACAACCTATGTACAATTTCTTCATTAATGCCCATCCCTTCATGGCTATTCTCACCATTAGCAATCACAAAATTGATTTCATGCTCAGCTACTAACTTTGCTAAATCACTCTCAACAAGTTGAATTCCAGGTTCTCCTACAATGTCGCCAATAAAAAGTACGTTTATAAATTCAGCCATCTAGCTTTTCAATAAGTGTTTCTAATTTTGTATTAACCCGTTCAAGCGTTCTATCTTCTATATAGCGCTCTTCTGGTAGTTTCCTTTTAAGTTCAAATAACTCTTCAGCAATAGAAAGAGAGGCATGAATTAATATCATATTCTCTTGCATCGTTTTGAGCTGAATTCGACTCTCAGATACTTTTTTGTTTACGTATTCGGCAATCGTTATTACCGTATCTACTTCTTCTTCTTGAACCTTCATCGGGAATTTTACATCCCCAATTTGCACTTGTATCGATTTCATTAGGCTATTTTTCTAAATGGTTATCGATTACAGCAATTAAGCCATTTACCTGTTGCTTTAGCTTTATTCGCTCCGCATCTGCAAGATGTGAGAATATATCTGATTGTCCTAGACGAATTTCTTCCAACTGGATCTTGAGTTTTTTATTCTCAGATCTAAGCATCCTAAGCTCTGCTTTTTGTTGATCAAAGCGAGTAGAAATAATGCTTAAATGTTCATTTAGTTTGTCGTTTTGAGGACTTTTCATCGAATATCAGGTAGATTCTGTTCAATTAAAGAAGGTTTACTCGTCGCGTAATTCAGCAGAAAAATCAGCTCTAAGCTTATTCGCTACTTTCTTAATTACTTGTTCAATATCCTTTGAAGATAGGGTACTGTCGGCTTGGAGTTGTAACCTGAAAGCTACACTTTTTTTTCCACTAGCCATTTTTTCTCCTTCATAGATATCAAAAATTTGCAGATCAGCCAATTTATCTTTTACTGTGGCTCGTATTGTAGCAGCAACCTCGCCAGCAGACAAGCTTTTGTCCATAATAAAGGCCATATCAAACTCAACAGGTGGGAATTTAGATATTGGCTTGTATTTATATGATAAATTAGCATTTTCAATAAGTGCTGTAAGCGAAAAACTTGCTGTGTAAACGGGTCTTTTAATCTTCCACTTTTTAAGCTCATCGTTTTCAATAGCATAGAGTCTTGCGAGTTCATTACGCCTATAACTCAGAGTTAAAGCACCATCTATGGTCTCTTCTTTAATGGAAAATTCATTTATCCCAAGACCTGAAAGCAGTGATAGACAAGCTTCCTTTAGGGTAAAGAAATCGAACTCACTTTCTTTTTCACGCCAGCTTGCAGCATTTTTGAGCCCACTAATTGAAAGCTGTACATAGCTTTCTTCTTTAACACCAGGATGAAAACTACCTTTTTCTGCTTCACATGCAGAAAAAACATTTCCCATCTCAAAAAACCTCATGCCAATAGCACTTCTATTGTAGTTATGAGCAACAGAACGCAACATCCCAGAAGTTAAATTATCTCGTAAAACACTCATTTCTGAAGAAAGTGGATTAAGCGTCTTGATTCTATTTAACTCATCATCATTGCTGCTTTCAGCTAGTAGGGAATTGGTGTAGATCTCTTGAAAACCTAAAGAAACAGCCAATTGTTTAATTCGCTCTTTAACCAATTCAAACATTGGCATGGCTTCAGGGCGAACATAAGGCGCTAAAGTTGGTGTTGGAATGGCATTTATATCGTAAACACGAATAATTTCTTCAACCAGATCAATTTCTCTTTCGATATCTGGTCTAAAGGTTGGTACCGTAACCAATAAGTAATCTTCTATAGATTTGACGTCAAATGCTAGTCGCTCAAATATTCTTACCATTTCAGCAGTTTCAATTGTAACCCCTAAAGTTTTTGTACAAAAACCAGGGCGAAATTTTACTGTTATTGGCGAATGTTTGGCAGGATATAAATCTAAAATGGAGCCAACAATCTTCCCACCAGCGATTTCAACTATTAACTCGGCACACTTTTTGGCCGCTTCTAAACTGCCGTTAGGATCAATACCTCTTTCAAAGCGGTAGGAAGAATCGGTTTGTAGACTTAATGCTTTGGCGGTTTTTCTCACAGAAATAGGATCGAAGTAAGCAGATTCTAACAGTATTTTTTTGGTAGTAGAATCAACTTCCGAATTTTGTCCGCCCATTACACCGGCTAGTGCAACAGGGCCATTCCCATCACAAATAAAGAGCGAGCCAGCAGGTACCGACCTTTCAACATCGTCTAAAGTCACAAATTTCTGTGAATCACTAAAGGTTTTCACCGAAATTATCTCATTACCAAGTTTAGCTAAATCAAAGGCGTGCATGGGCTGGCCGTAACTTAGCATTACGTAATTGGTAGCATCTACTACATTATTTATCGAACGTAGCCCTACAGCGTCTAAATAGTTCTTTAGCCATTTTGGTGAGTCGCCAATAGTTATGCTATCAATTTCAATGGCTACATACCTATTGCACAAAGACTCGTTTTCTATGGTAACACTAGGAGATGCCTCAGATGTACTTGATACTACTTTAATATTATCCCAAAGTGAGTTCTTCGCTATCTCAGTTAAGTCAACATCAAATTTAGTGCTTAGGTCTCTTGCTACACCAAAATGGCAAGCGGCATCTGGTCTATTTGGAGTTAACTCAATATCATAAACCGTATCATTCCAGCTTTCAACAACATTTAAAATAGATGTTCCGACTTCTAATTTGTTTTCAGAATCGTTAAAAACCATAATTCCATCATGGTTAGAACCTAAACCAAGTTCATCCTCTGCGCAAATCATGCCCATTGAAACTTCACCACGAAGTTTCCCTTTTTTAATTTTAAAGACAGAGCCATCTGTTGTTGGAAGGATAGTTCCTACAGTTGCAACGGGCACTTTTTGGCCAACTGCAACATTGGTTGCACCACAAACTATCTGAACTCTTTCCGTTCCTATGTTAACCTGACAAAGCTGAAGTTTATCAGCATTTGGATGTTGGCTTACATCTTCAATAAGGCCAACAACTACGCCATCCAGTGTATTACCTACTTCTTCCATTGAGTCAATTTCTAAGCCTAATAAGGTTAAATGCTCAGAAATTTGATCTTTGGTGTAGGCGTCAAGTTTTATGAATTGGGAAAGCCAGGTATGAGAAATTTTCATAATATTATAATGCTAAAATGCTTTTCAGTCAGATTTTGAATGGGGAATGGATTAATTGAACTGGCTTAAGAAACGCAAGTCGTTATCATAAAACAGCCTGATATCATCTATGCCATAGTGCAGCATAGCAGAGCGTTCTATACCCATTCCAAAGGCGAAGCCTGAATAAATTTCGGGGTCTAAATCAACCGATTTCAATACATTAGGATCTACCATACCAGCGCCTAATATTTCTAACCAACGGCCGCCACCTTTAGCTTGTTCCCACCAAATATCCATTTCTAAGGAAGGTTCGGTAAACGGGAAGAAAGAAGGGCGCATTCGATATTTTACCGAAGAACCATACATCATTTTAGCGAAGGTTATTAAGGT
>Ga0136561_1000204_pt1 | contig 21249 bp, 18 predicted proteins | sample AntRauMeHopE1498_FD_104641 | JGI IMG/M metagenome (GOLD analysis project Ga0136561, IMG submission 104641) | Saline lake microbial communities from Rauer Islands, Antarctica - Metagenome Hop E1 #498 | ecosystem: Environmental > Aquatic > Non-marine Saline and Alkaline > Saline | place... | reverse complement strand
CGGTTTATCGACTCGCTTCTTACGGGTTAATTGTTGAATTGTTGCCATAATGTAGCCCCGCTACAATACTATATAAATGAGAGTTTGCAAGCTGCTTTGCGGTGTACGTACCACGCACTATATAAAAGAAATGACCTGGAGCCGCTATTGCAGCTCCAGGTCAAATGTGTGAAAGGCGGCATCGCCCGTGAGTGCCCTTAAGGAGACACCTCCCACACGGGGTCCCTCTCCTCAGGGCAACTAATTCCAGTGACGATTCTACCCTAGGACAGAAAAATTGCAAGAAAAAAATCCGCCGGTATAGGGCGGAAAGATGGATGGGGGTGTGCGTGGGACCGTCGCGGTCATACCTCTTGGGGGAAGTCCCACGCACGGTTGGGTGAGGGTCTCCCCCGAGGTAACTGAATCTAAGCGCAATCATAACGGAAGGAGTCCGCTTTGGCAACTCTACTTGCGTTTGAAAGCCGACTGATACACCCCCTGCATAGATTTGAAGTTGAGTGGGAACTCGAGCACCACGTGCAGGAAACTCAGTGAAAGCAACACAATAAAGCCAAGAGCGTAGTCATACAGGTACAGTCCAACTGAAATAGCGTAGAGCGCACCGATAACAAACGCTCGCTGCCAAGTGACTGCGTGCCACTCGATAACGGTAGTCTTTGAAAACCAGTTTAGGTAGTGGTACGTGTAGGTAAACGCTAGGAAACTAGCGATGGCCGGCAGAATTGCTTGTCCGGGGACAGCTAGTATCTGACCAAAGGCTTCTGCGATACCGCCAAAGAACACATAGTGAGCTTCTACGTAGTTGGGAAATATTTGTAGCCCTGACTGCGGCAAAAAGAAGAGTAGGATACCACCGAAGAAAAAGAGAGCGGCGTTGGTGTGTCCTAAAATACTTTTGGCTTTGAGTGCCCCAAAAATCATAAAGATAATAGTGAATATATAAACGTGCATTACCGTTGGTATTAAAACCGCAGTCGCGTAACTAGCGGTAGAACCTAGCCACGGGAGCAAGAACAAGAGTCCAGCAAAGATAATCGCCAGCCGCTTCCACATAGAGCGGACAAACGCTGTACAAAAAGCAATCAATAAGAGAATCCAGACCAGCTCGGCAGCACTCGGGAAAATAGCTGCTCCAGCAAACAATAAAACAAACGAACCAACCACTAAATAGATAGGGTCTTCTGGAAGCAACGTAAAGTATTTTCGGTCGTGCAGCCAAGAAATTTCCGTCAGATAATGGAGTGGCCCAAGAAACGCGTAGGACAAAAGCAGCAACTCAAACGGAATAACGTACGCCACGGCAAATGCAAACACGAGCAACAGCAGATTTATTTTGTCGATGGTAAGCGAAGTCATGGATTACATACCAATCAATAAACCGGCGAGCCACAATGTTAGTTCGTACAGTGGTCGTGAGAGGAAGACAACAAAAATAAAAATGACGAGTCCAAATCCCAGTGCGACGTTTTGCTCAAAGAAGTAGCGGAACCGTTCATACTGCATAGATAATGAACGAGGAAGCAGTCGGGGTAAGATTTTTGAACCATCTAACGGCGGAATTGGAACTAGGTTAAAGAAGGCTAAGAAAATATTGAGCACCACCACCATAAAGGCAATTTGCACAAAAGATGCACTCAGCTGCAACACCTCGGCAAAGCGGATAATCAACGCGAAAATAATCGCTAGGGCAATGTTTGAAGCTGGGCCGGCTGCCGCTACAATAGCCTCTCCCCACTTATGATACTTATTAAAGTTATAAGGATTGTAGGGTACTGGCTTGGCTGCACCAAAAAGAATAGGGGAACCAGTAGCTAAGAGGAGTCCAGGCAGGATAACTGACATCAGTGGGTCTAAGTGCGGGATTGGATTGGCGGTCAGTCGGCCAGCAAGGCGCGCTGTTGGGTCTCCCAGCCAATTAGCCGCGTGGCCGTGCGCCAGCTCGTGAATGACGATTGAGACAATCAGGGCAGCAATTATAAAAATTTGCAGTTCCATACGCGCTCATAGTAGCGCACTTGCAGACCGGCCGCAAAGTAAGACTAACCTGAAACAACGCCGGCTGTTGGGGTTAGCTTGCAATTACCTATGTACATGCTAGTATATCAGCCACTAACACCTAGATTTATATGGCAAAGCAATGTGACATCACCGGCAAGAAAACCCAGATCGGGGGCCGCTACAGTAACCGTACACGAGCGACGCAGTTTAACCCGTGTGGAAAGGCCGCTCGCCAACCAAACCTCCAAAAGCGGCGTATTTTCGTCCCTGAGCTTGACCAGCATGTAATCATTAAGGTATCTACCAAGGGTCTACGTACGATCGCGAAGAACGGCGCGTACGCAACGCTTAAGGCGGCTAAGCTTATTTAGAACAAACACTAACAAAAAAGCCGGTGCTCTAGCACCGGCTTTTTTGTTAGTGTTTTTATCCCTTCCAACCAAGGACCTCAAATTTAGCCGTTGAATACCTACCGTAATATTGCGTAAACTTAGTGTTGAACTTAGATTGGACAAAACTATGCAGTTTCTCAAAATTGGAACCTGTATTTTCGTATGAGTAATAAAAGTCTCGGTCACCTTCCTCATGCGAAGTTTTTGTGACTGCCACACCAGGTAAACCTGTTACTTCCTGCTTGTAATACCCTGAAGCATACACTTGCCCGATCTGATTACGGCCTGGACCAGTTATCTTCCACAGTACTGGTTCGTACGAAGTGAGCACTAGCGTTAGACTTCCATCTGAATTACTACCCGCACTTATGTACACTTCAACTCCACCCTGAGGACGATAGCCACCTGAACGTCGAACCCCAGCTGGATAACTCCCTTCATAGACCCCAAACCCAATTGCCATGCTAGACAGTGGAGCTGTACTTACATCCTGATCTGATGAATTGTCTACGCATGAGTATTCCCATAGACCAGCGACTCCTTCTTTGATAGTCGTTACATCAGATTGCAAGTTTCTTGCAATTCCAGATATAATTGACCCTGACATTCGTTTGAATTGTGAATTACTGTAGTACTTTGTCGCTTTGGCTTCACCTGAAGTACACACTGGCGCTTTCACCTTACAACCTAATTGACCGTCCCTATACATTCCGCACATATCTTTATCATTGCCAAAATCATTTCCGTAGTCCCACATACCGTAGCAAGCGACTGAACCTTCACTATACTTCTGACGTTGTGAACGATTACAAGCGAAGTTATTTTTTTTAGGAGCAGTACGGTACTGAAATTCTGAGTTTCCATTCTCTGCGGCGATCATTCCCATAAGACGACTTATTTCACGCTGTAATTCGTCTTCCGGCATTTCTTCTATCTCATCTTCATCTGAAATATCAGCATTTGCAGCTCTGATCTGATCACTCAGTTCTTTTATCATGGCTTGCAGTGCTCGTGCTGACGCACTAGATTCTTCATCACGGGGATCACCTGTAATCACGATCTTTACTGAATCGTTCACTCCTTTGGGGTCACCATCTTTTATATATGATACCCAAAGTTTTAATTCATACTCACCTGGGACAATAGAACGATCATTATTAGGAAGTACTACAGTGGCACGCTCATCACCAATAGCAATACTCTGTTTGATGTGTCGTTGAACATTATTTGGACCACCTTCAAGTGTGATGATGCCTTGTTCGTTAGATAAATTACGCTGATCCCAAGTAACCGTTATTCTGTCACCCAATTCAAATGAATTACCGTTACGTGGGTTTTCAATCTCAATACGGTACGATGTTGTTTCATCCGCACTAACGGTGACCCTCTTTTCTTTTACCACTTGATTTCGTTCATGACCAACATTTTTCATGGCTTTTATTCCATAAATATCATTGTTTGGATCTGCGCTACCCCAATCTGTGTATGTTACCGTCACCGTGTACACTCCAGCAGTGGCGTAGACATGCGCAGTGTTAAGCGACGCTTCAGTAGCATATATTTTTGGAATAATAGTTGAGCTACCATCTCCAAAGTGGAGTATATATCTATATTCAGGATTCCAATTATCATTTCTCACGTTGATACGAATAGGAACCGCTTGATCTTTTTGTACTGAAAGTGGAACGTTTAGTGATATGTCTGAAGATGACCCATAATTATTTAGATCCTGAGATTTCATTAACCAATTTGCGGCACTCCAACCTGTAATACCTAAGTTCTCATACCGCACTCTATACCAGGTATAACCATTGGCTACAGTAGGATTCTGAAATTGTGAATTCTGGCTCGTCAAGATTATGCCGACAGATCCCGCTGGAATAATGCGTACGACTTCACCGTCAATTGTAGGTGACATACGTACCCGTAAATTAGAGACGCTCTTAACTGTTGCACCTTCTGCAAAATTTTTGTTTTCAAACCCGCCTTCTAATTGGATATTATTCTGTTCTACAAGTTTTGCTTGTAGCGTTGCTACCATCTGCATTAGCTGTGCAATCTGGGCCTGTAACGAAGCGGTTGAATTAACTTGTGCTTGCGCCGTCGGCCCGATCATTCCAAAGAGCAGCGCGATAGACAGTACGCCAATCGCAGCACGTTTTGGCATTGAATTAATAATTGGGTTGATCATAATAATAGGTATAAATGTTAAACACGGAAATGGCCGGTGCTTACGCACCGGCCTCCAGTAGTTACTTTATACATCTTTCTGTATTCGACCACCATCATTGTAGTGTGTATAACTTTTAGTTACTCAATTGAACCGTTATGCCGTCACTCAAAAAAGTGACAGTACCTACTTCCGCGGTATTAAATGTCTCCACCCGAGCGTTAAAAAGCGCCTCGGTGACATCACTGTGGGGATGGCCGTAACGATTATCAGCCCCAGCTGAAACTACCGCATAGATAGGGCCAACCGCCGTTAGAAATAGCTCCGACGTCGATGTCCGCGAGCCGTGGTGACCAACTTTAAGCACGTCACTCTTGAGGCCCTCACCATGGGTGAGGACTAAATACTCTTCAATCGCTTTTGGCGCATCACCAGTAAGGAGGAAGCTGGTATTACCATACACAACGCGCACAACGATTGACGAACGATTGGTCTCAAACCGCTCCACGCTCCCCTCTGGGTAGAGCACTTCTACCATAACGCCAGCGCCCAGGTCGATCACTTGACCTCGGCGAGCTACGATTGTCTGAGCCTGTTCATTATTAGAGGATTGTTGATACGTTACTGCTATCGTTGTATCGCCTATATTATCAGTAGCGATAATAGTGGCCACCTGATACCGAGCTAGCACATCGATCAAGCCGCCGATGTGGTCACTATCGGGATGGGTCGCAAGTACCACATCGATAGAACGATCAAAAAACGACATCTCGCTGGCTAGCTCCCGTAGCACTTGGTTAGTCGGGCCGCCATCGATGAGCATCTGTTTCCCACTCGGACTTTCTATGAAAATCGCATCGCCTTGTCCCACGTCTAAAAAATGCACCGCGAGTAATGGCGCGTTAGCTTGTGGCCACACTGCCAGTAACCAGGTGGCACCAGATAAAACTGTGAGACCTAGCAAGATAAGCAGCCGCGCAAACACCAATCGATCAAACATTACTCTATGATACACTGGGTGCAATTAGTAATTATTGCGAATTTATATGTACACTCCAAAAACCTTTAACTTGCCCGACCTACCAGGCATTTCTGCTCGAACCATAGAGGCGCACCTTGGTCTCTATACTGGCTACGTCAAACACGTCAATCTCATCCATGAAAAGATCGCTGACTACAAACACTCACCAGAAGACAACGCTTACGCGATCGCTGAAATGCAGCGCCGCTTAGGTTTCGAATTTGGCGGCATGAAAAACCACGAGTGCTATTTTGCGCAGTTTGAAGGTGGAGCGGCCGCGTGTCCAGCTGGCGCTTTTATGGATTTAGTCAATGAACAATTTGTTTCTCTTGAGCGATTTATTGAACATCTGAGAACTATCACCAAAACTCGTGGTATTGGTTGGGCAATGGCGTATATTGATCGTACAACTAATCAACTCGTCTGCACGTGGGTTGATGAACAACATCTGGGTCAGCTCGCTGACGTGGATATTGTCCTCGCGCTTGATATGTGGGAGCACTCGTATCTGCTTGATTACTTACCGTCTGAAAAAGGTGCCTATGTGGACGCCTTCTTTGCCAACCTCAACTGGCCAGTGGTTGCTAGCCGGGTTTAACGGAAGAAGATCGGTGTGTCATTATTTTGAGGGTTGGGGCGTTGCCCCGACCCTTTTTTAGATACAGGCACTGCCTCTTCAATCTGCCACCCCACTACCTCAGTAGCCGCAAGTGACACGCTCTTAGGTGTTGGTGATATTGCTATTCTATGGCTAAAAAACTTTTGCAGTCCGTACCAACTTAAAATAATCAGGACATAAAGGACAGATAGCCACCAGAGCGAAAAAGCGGGGACGGTCATGACCGAGAGTGGTGACTGCGCGAAGAAGGTGGCCACAAGTAAAATATACTCTAACGCTAGAAAAGCTAAAAAGCCAACCAGAGTGGCCAGCGGTGGCACTATAAATGCTACGATGCCGGTGAGAAACGTCAACAACATGGCGACTGGTACCATCGGCAGCACCAGTACATTGACGATAACGGCCACCAAGGAGATTTCACCAATCTGAAACAAAATCAGCGGCGCGACGAAGAATTGGGTGACGAGTGTGGCGGTGAGAAACTCACGCATACCAGCGATCGACGGTACGAAGGTGAGGAGACTATGTAAAAAAGGCGCGGCGACAATGAGTGCCCAGGTGGCCATAAATGACAACTGAAACCCGATGTCAAATAGCAGTAGGTATGGATTGAAAAACAGCATGATCATGCCCGCGATAAACAGTGCGCGCAAGATGTGTTGCGTATTGCCGTTAAAACGCAAAAACAACAGGAGCGCTGCCATCACACTCGCGCGCACCACCGTCGCCGAAAGACCGACCATAAGCGCAAAACCAGTAATCCCTATAATACCCACAATCAACCGCGCACGAAACGGTAGTACGTACGCCAGCACATACATGAAAAACGTCACCACGAGCATTACGTTGTACCCCGACAACACCACAATATGCATAATCCCCGCTTGGCGAAAAATAGTTTCATACGTCTCACCCAGCGCCTGCTTAACCCCAAGTAATAAACCCACCGCCAAACCGACTTGCGGTTCGGGGATAATGGATTCAATCTGCTGCATAAAGGACAGCTTCATGGCTAAAAGCCCGTGCACTATCCAATTACCTTGGCCCTCATTCAGTACGGTCACAGCGGCAAAACTCATAGTGTAGCCGACACCTTTAGCGCGAAGGTAGCCAGGGTAGTCAAAGGTGCGGCCGAGATCGGTCGTGAAGGCTTGGGGGTGTTCAAGTGTCCCTACAACCGTTACCACGTCACCGTACCTGGCTGCTTGGTGTCGATCGGTGATCACAAGTACCCGAGCGTCACTGGTGTCGATGTAGAGTAAGGTGGATCGCTCGCGAGCGTCTGGTTCACGGGCCACCGTACCTATAAGTTCAACCGTTTCCCCGACCTTAACCTCCAGTACCGGCGCAATAACCGGCGACGTAAGCGACACTCGAAACAACATGCTGGCGATTGCCGCCAGTAGTAAGCTACAAAGTAAGAGCCACCGGAGTATGTCACGTTGCTGCGCAGGATCGCGCGCACTGCCGAGCCAACCCATCGCTGCCGCCAGCCCGAAAAGCCACAGCACCACCGCCGGCATCGCCAGCCCGTCAAACACCGTGCCGAGTACTGTGCCCACGAGTACACCGCCAACAATCGTATAAAAAAATAAATCACTCATTTAAATATGAGTGTAGCAGATAAAAATGTTGCCCGGCACGCTTGGTGCGTAGCCGGGCAGGTTATGGGTGAACCTACTTATTCGCGGTCACTGCTCGCGGCTCAGGAGCGGTGACCTAGCTCTTCGGAAACGGAGGCGGGAGCAGGTGGCGCGCTACACTAGGCGGTGCCCCGGAAGTGCAGATGCCAATGCGGTGGTTATGACGAGTTAAACATGTCATGTTAATCTCCTCCGGTTGAGGTTGCGGGAAAGGTCGTCAAGAACTAAACGACCTACTCGCACAATACCCCCCCCACAAAATTTTTGCAAGCGTGCAGTGGTTATAAAAAAACGCCGGCCAAAATGGGCGCGACGATTGGTGTGGAGGGAGCGACACGCCCCCTCCTCCCAGCGGTTATCTTTGTTTTGGACCCAAATAAGGGCCTTCTGCCCCTTGTGAGGGTCCGCGTTGGCTGGTAACTGGCGCAGGTGATTTTGGCATAGTTTACTCCACATTTATACCCTCGAGAAATTCGCGAGTATATCGACAATACCAAAAACCACCCGTAACGCAAGCGCTTATTCCCTTTTATCCATCGCGTTGTTAGCAAGTTTATCTGCTACTTTATTGTCGTCGCGCAAGATATGTACATAAGTCACGCTAGCAAACTCGTTCTCCAGCGTCTTCACCCGCTCAAAAAACGTCTTCAGCGTAGTCTCTTTTACTTTGTATTCACCAATCAGTTGCCGCTGCGCTAGCTGGCTATCAAGCTTAATGGTAGCGCGCACTGCTTTACTATCGGACACTAAGGTAACCAAGTGCTCCAGTGCACGTACGATCGCTACATACTCAGCGACATTGTTTGTTGCCACCCCGATATACTCGGAAAATTCGTGCATCAGCGCGTTTTTTTCATCGTAATACGCCACACCAATCCCAGAAGGGCCCGGATTACCGCGTGCTCCGCCGTCAGTATGAATAATTACAGTTTGCATGGGGGCAACTATAGCACAATTGCATCGCAACTTAATATAAAAAGAAGGTCTGACCTAGCTAGCGTTTTATTACGCTCTACACAACATCTACAATCCGCAAGCGTGTTTGCTTACGACCCATGAAAAAAGCTTCCTCTAAGTGTGCTAGCAGCGACACTGACTGACCAACAGTAGGCTTGACCGTGAATTGTTCGGGTAAGGCAAAAAAAGCAATCGCTTCGTTGACAATTCCGGAACTTTTGAACAGAAGCTTGGTATGTTCTTTAGTCTTACCAAATAGCGCTACGTCTTGTGGCACTAAATCAGTAATAAGATACAGCGGCTTCTGGTTCCCTATCCCGAACGGGGCCAGCTGCTGCTGGGCGCGCATAATGTCCGCAGTGATAGCGTTGGGAGTGAAGGTGTAATCAACGGTATGTACTAAATCAATCGCCACGGTTGATCCCGCATCGACAAAGGCCTGATTGAGGACATCACTAAGTGTATAGATGGCCTGCTCATTTACCGAGAATCCACCAGAAAAATGATGCCCGCCGAATTCTAAAAATACTGCCGTGGGTACCGCACTCATGATGGCGTGAACACTCGCTGCACCACCTGAACGACATGAACCTTTAAGCACTCCGTTGCCATCGCGTCCCCACACAAACGCTGGTCGTCCGTGTTCTTCAGCTAGCTTACTGGCCACCAGCCCAACCAGTGACGGCCGCCATGAGGGATTACCAAGCACAATGACAGCAGGCAGGGTGTCGAACGTTTTGAAACGCTTGTGGGCTTCTTTGGTCATAGCGGCTACTATTCCCTTACGTTCATTATTTAGTTTTTCAAGATGATCTACCCGTACCCCCGCTTCGGCCTCATCAGTACTGGCAAGCATGTAAAAAGCGTCTTCCGGGGTACCCATCCGTGACGCTGCGTTAATACGTGGACCAATCGTAAAGCCAATATCATCTTCAGTTAAAAAACGTATGTTGGTGCGCTGCTTACGCAACAATTGCTGCAGGCCTGGGCGGCGGGATTTACGCAATACCATTAAGCCATAATGTGCGAAGACGCGATTCTCATCCACGAGCGGCACCATGTCAGCGATAGTCGCCATACCCACTAGGTCAAGCCACCATTTCTCAATCCCCGGAACCAAAACAAAATTTCCACGCTCAATCATGGCTTGGGCGAGCTTATACGCGACCGCGGCGCCGCATATCCCTTTAAAAGGGTAACTATCGCCGATTTGCGGATTCACGACAGCAATCGCTTGAGGCAAGACTACGCTCGGCTGATGGTGATCAGTGATAATAACGTCAACTCCTAGCTCGTTAGCTTTTTCGACCGCCACCACATCAGTTGATCCACAATCGACTGTGATAATAAGCTTAGTGCCGGCAACCGCCAACTTTTCCACCGCTGCGCTATGCAAACCAAACCCTTCAAAGTGGCGGTGCGGGATATGATTTGTGAAATTGGTATAACCGATCGCTTTAAATAAATCATGCAACACTACCCCACCTGGGATCCCATCACAATCATAATCACTGTAGATCACGATCGCCTCGTTTTTTTTTATCGCTAACAAAATTCTCGCGACCGCCACTTCCATATCAGGTAAAAGCCAAGGACTGTGAGTATGCGTCTCATAGTCTGGCTGTAGAAAATTTACTACAGCAGGGGCTGAGGTAAGCTCCCGGTTATATAAGAGCTGTTGAAGAAACGGTGAATACGCCTGCAACTCAAGAACCACATCAGATGGCACCGGATCAGCAACAGTAAATTTAGACATAGCTATCTAGTATGATACCATTTAATCATTAACTTATATTTTCAGTATGTCTGCTTCAATTTTTACTCAGATCATTAAGCGCGAAGTGCCAGCTCACTTTGTCTACGAAGACGAACATTGTGTCGCTATTTTGGATAAATTTCCGGCCGTCAAGGGGCAGTCGCTGGTGATACCAAAAAAAGAAATAGACTACGCATTTGATCTTGATGACGACACTTATTTGCACCTTTTCCAAACAGCCAAGATGATCGCTAAAGCCTCGGATAAGGCCTTCGCGGCTAAGCGGACGTGTTTAGTGGTCGAAGGTTTTGATGTACCACACGTGCACATAAAAATATTTCCAATGGCAGACACCGCAACTGCGCTTGGCGCCATCATGCCAGCTGGGGCGGAAGCGAGTGAAGAAGAACTTAAAATCGCTGCCACTCAGTTAATTGCAGCAATTGAGGCGGTGGGTAGTAACGACTAAGCATCCCGCACAGCAAAATCGGGTACCAAATGGCACCCGCTTTGTCGTGAGTGATGTACTTACACCTTTTCAGACTGTAGCAATGCTTCGATGGCTGGTAACGTACCAAGCTCCAAAAAGGTCAGCATAGCGCCGCCCGCAGTGGAAAGGAAAGTAAATTTTTCTTGTAGTAACAGCTCCTCAATTGAAGCGACCGTATCGCCACCCCCGACCACCGTCGTCCCTTTCGTAGCTGCTAGTAATCTAGCCGTCGCTAGTGTCTGCTCTGAAAAACCAGCTTCGTAATTGCCAAACGGTCCGTTCCATAAAATACTCGACGCCCCACTGATCAAACCCGCCAGCATCTCAAGTGTCTTCGGACCAGCGTCAAATATTTTTTCATCTGGATGTACTTGGTCGGGAGTAGTGACTCGTTGACCAGAGGCGCCGCTCACGATAACATCCACTGGCATTAGCAGCTTCGGGTGTTGTAGTACTGGATTATTAGACACATCAATCGCTGACACCAGCGACGTGCCCACCTCATACCCACGAGCTTTAAATAAGTCATTAGCTAGCGCTCCACCTATAAATACATGATCATATATTTCTAAAAACTGCTCGACGAGTGGCATCTTGGTATCAAACTTAGCTCCCCCCAACATAAACAGAGAGGGTGACTTCGGCGAGCGCATAGCGGTAAGTTCTGTTAATTCGTGATTAAAATTATGCCCAATATACCCAGGTAAAAGTTTAGTGATCGCGCAAATTGATGCGTGCACACGATGCGACGCTGGAAAAGCATCATTGACGTAGATATCAGCTAGTTCAGCCAACTCACGGGCGAAGGAATCGTCGTTTTGTTTTTCACGAGGATCACGACGGAGATTTTCTAACACTAAAATTTTTTTTGGTTTGAGATTTTCTAGGGCATTTTTCACTACTGCACCAGTTACCTCTGCTACATGATAGGCGGTCAAACCATGCTGTTTAAGCAATTCAGCAATTGGCGCAGTTGACTCAACACCGTCACTACCAATATGGCCAGCGAGCACTATCCGAGCGCCTTTATTTATGAGTGTATTGAGCGTCGCAAGGCCACGCGTCACACGAAATTGATTTTGCACCACGCCGCCTACGATCGGCACATTGAGTGACCCTCGAACAAAGACAGTCTTCCCGGTAAGATCACCAAGGTCAGTAATTTTTTTAAGTGGTGGTAATGGCATAGGTTTCTACCACATTGATAATAGCACCAAATTCATCAGCTTTCAGACTGGCACCACCAACTAAAAAACCATCGACAGCACTGACTGCCAGTAGCTCCGCAGCATTTTTCTGGTTGACTGAACCGCCATAGAGCACCCGTACCTTGGCAGCCGCCGAACGACCCAGTACGTCAGTCATCACCTTTTGGATAAAGAGTTTCATTTCCTGAACGTCAGCTGGAGTAGCGTGAGCGCCAGTACCAATCGCCCACACTGGTTCGTAGGCAATGACGAGTTGACCCAGCTTACTCTTTACGACCCCTCGTAATGCCGAACGTAGTTGTGCTTCCACCACTGAATAATAATGGGCTTGCGGATCACGGACAGTCTCACCCACGCAAACAATTGCCGTCACACCACTTTTAAAAATTGTTTGTAGGTCTTTATAGATCTCAACGTCTGACTCCCCAGCAGCGCGACGTTCTGAGTGACCTACGATCACCGAAGTTACTCCCACACTTTTAAGCATCGGCAGTGACACCTCGCCAGTGTGGGCACCAGTGTTCTCAAAGAACACATCCTGCGCGGCCAGCATGATCCGCCCTGAAGGTGATAGGCGTTGCAACTCTGACAAGAAAGGGAAAGGGGGCGCTACAACCACTTGTGTTTGTAATTTTTTGCGCCCGAGCTTCGACCGTATTTCAATAAACAATTTTTTAGCCCCTCCGACTGTCGCTGGATTGAGTTTCCAGTTTCCTACGACGAGCAATGATTGTGTTTTCATCCGCTCATTATATCATGTGTCGTTTACCTACTACTCCATTTCTCTCCATTCTATAAAACGGTAATCGTCTGAGGTATTGGGTGCTAATGGTGGCGGGTTAATGACCAGTTCCCGATCATACGTGTTAAAGCGGGTAACAAAACCAGAGAGCGTGTCGCCAGTATTTACATTAGCCCACTGCGTACCTACTCGACCATTAGAAACGATTGTCCCTTTAATGGTGAGACTATCTTTAAGTACGTCATCTGAAAATGGATACGACCAAGTACGACAACTTCCCGACCACCAAAATGAAATACATACCCGCGGTAAACTACCAAACGAATAATGATTACGTCCAAATCTTCCATTTTGAGCCACGAAAATACCGTTGAGGACCATATCTTCTGGCACATCAACCCCAATCAATACATCATCTTCGGCAATGGCAAGCAGTCCTGAAGAGGAGCTGGTGTAAGTGATGTTGTTATTTAAAATAATGGAGTGATCAACACCAGGAGTGTTGATGTCGGCCGCCGCAATTGATACTCGAAGCGGCACTTCACCTTCGAGCCAGATTTTATCTTCCACAAAAATTAACGGGCAAGTCGGGTCAATAGTATAGATAGCGTAAGGATCATCATCTTCAATAATGTTACGTTCGGACTGCCAATTATTAGCTGATGTGTACCCACTATAGCTATACGTTTGATCAACGCTGCGCACCACTACCCTGCCATCACTTTGAAATGTTACTCGGTAACCGAACTCTCCGGAGGGAGGAATGTAAATTCCACCAGTAGTTGGATCTTGCGCTTTAGCGAGCATGTCTGACAAATCAACGGTGAGCCCCGTGAAATTAATTGGAGTTGATGGAAAGGACCATAAATCGTTGTTTGGACCACTACCAATTACTCCATCAGCGTTCGCTCTACGCGGGTTGCAGCCAAACGCACTGTTGCAATCCCAGGTCGATTGGCCACTAGTAACGGTGGAATTGTTAGTGCCGTCCATGCGGACGCCACCATTGGAATGGTACGGACCAATAATTGTGCGGTCATTACCAGCCCAGACATTGGAATTAATAATATAAGCGAATTCGGCAACGGTTGGTTTGGCGTAGCGAGCATAGATAGTACGTTGGTTATTGGAGTCAGCGTAAGTGTAACCAGTAGAGGTAATCCCAATTGAGCTCACAGCACCACAAAATTCGGTACTAGTGATAGAGAGAGAAAATTCACCCACGGCACCAAGCTCTGGATCGATGTAAGGAAATACGTACGGACCAGGTAGACCCGTGCCGTGGGTGATATCATCTTCATTGTGCGCTAAATACCACTTATAGTAATTGATTCCCGCTTCGGCGATCTCCCGAGCCTGCTCTCTTTCAACCAGATACACTTGCATGCGAAACTGACTCACCGTGTAATTCATAAATCCCACCATCATGGTGAGAAACACAGCCCCGAACACTATGATAAGTACGAGTAGTGCACCAGATTGAGTTGACTGAATTTTTTTCATAAACCATTAGTAATGTTACGTAATGCGGCGCTACCGCGCAACATAAACTGTCCCGGATTCCTCGCAGCATCGACGTTAACAATCACTTGTGATTGGATGTACTGCACGTCGGTCACACTGCCACTCGACACCACTTCATTACCAACTCCGTCAAAGAAAACAAACGTGGGTGTACCAAAGACAATGTTTTGGATATATTCTGAAACTACGATTGTTTCATCAGGGCTACTAAGGTTGTACATGGGAATGGTGTTCGATGCATTGTAAATTCTTTTAATGAGATTGGTACTTGAAATTAATTCGTATTCAACATACTCCACACTCGCATCACGATCAATATCACTATAAAAACCAATAAGATGAGCTTCTTTACGCGCCAATGGGAACGAGCCGTCATCGGCAAAACTCATTTCGCGCATATCTCGCACTAATGTTTGTACACCGCTTCGGGCGTTAAAAATTTCATACGCTTGCGCAATCGCGTAGCTGTTAGCCCGATAGAGAGTCGAAACACTGGTCATTAGTGCGAGCATCGCAATTGAAAAAATCGAAACTACCACGAGCATTTCGACCAGCGACATTCCGAGCTGACACCGTAGTTGTTGCATATACTCAGTCTAGAATAACATTTACGGCCGCGGTAGCGGAGACAGTTGTACTTGCGATTATCTCCGGGTTGTAGCCGGCAGCTGAAACAGTTAGTAGATAATCATCACTCGCGTAAAGACCAGCACCAAAATAAATTTGACCACAAAGAGAAGTAGTGCCGGACACATCAATCCCGGTATTTTCTAAGCGCACGCTAGCTCCTCGTATCGGAAGACCGCTTGCTTCCCGCACATGAACTCGTAACATATTACTCGATGCTGGTGCCAATACAGCCTGTACAGACAACGTGTCGCCTGGTGCTACTGAAAGCGGTGACACCGGACACAACTCGTACACACTATAGCCACTACGCATTACTTGAATCTGATAAAAATCAAATTCGACATTAGTGTTAGTCCATTCCCCGCTGCTATTAGTGGTTCCGGTGTACACATTTTTTATTACTGACTGACTAGCGCCATCAGTGCCGATCGACTTATTGCCGGTAAGAGTGATACCGGCGCTCGCTATTGGCGCTTGACTCTCCGTGTACAACAGTGACCATTGCTTTAGACTGGCCGAAGCGCTGGTAGAAGTACTTTCAAACACGGCCTGTAAACCTAGATTCGGGTAGGTACTGACTGCTAGCTCGGTAAGATCAATTGGTGAGCTTGCGAAACCGGCACTGTTACCGGGGAGATCGCTATTAGGTACCAGTGCGGCACCTGATCCAGAATCGTATGTCACCATCACGCGCACACTAGCATCAGCCGTTGTGCTAGCAGTAAACATTGCCGTATACCAGTTTGTGATAGTAGCCGGGGTGGTTATTATACTTTGCACCATACCAAACATATCGTACGTGGTTGGACCACCGGTGAGTTCTACTGCCCCATTAATAACAATGGTGTTACTAGTAGTGCCTATAGCAGTGCTATTTTCAAACGTATCCAAAAATTCACCCCGAACTGGAACTGCCACCGTCTCTAAGGTAAAGGTGCTAAGCTCATCAATCTGAAAATTCATCGTGGACACTTGCCCAACTAATACGGCAACTGGTGGCGTTGTTGGATTTGGATTACTGGTACTGGGGTTAGCGGTACCATCATTCGAATAACCATTACGAGTCACCAGAATCTCATACCCAGCACTGGCTGGTGCAGCCGAGAGATACGCAATACCAGAGAGATCGGTCAGACGAACAGTATCGATAGCTGGTGAAACAGTAGTGTTGATAAAGCGAACTGCCGCACCAGCGACTGGCTGCACGTTAGCATCAAACACATTGACTCTTATCGTCCCGCCGCCGCCAGCAGTTTCAATACCAGGTGGCACCACGTTTGATACTAGTGTCACTGACTTGGTCTCGCCGCGATCTTCCCAGCTGGTGACTACTTTTATTTGTTTATAGTCAGCTAGAATGCTGTTGGTGTCGGCAGATCCGCTGCCGTCGGCAGGATCATCAATGTATTGCACTAATGTGCGCACATTATATGTGACATCATTTAAAATTGTGCTACGTAATTGGGGAATCAATCCTGCCGGTACACCAGCCTGAGTTCCTAAATCATTATAAGAAAATGACCGCGTGTACTCCATTTGTTCTGAAGTAATACCCAATGCTCCTGAAGCAGCTTTTGATGAGCTCACGACTTGCAGCATCGCTTGCGCGCCTGCCATGAGCGCTCCAAACACCATCGCAATCAACGCTGAAGCTAGAACTACCTCTACTAACGTAAAGCCAGATTGCGGCGCTCGTTGCGATGGAAAATGATACATGTGCGGGGGTATTATTAAATACTATCGGAGATTGAGTAGATCGGAGCAATCATCGCCAAAGCAAAGAAACCAACCGTACTGCCAATTACCACCATCAGCAGTGGTTCAATAATGGTCGATAGATCTTTGGTTTTTTGCTCCACTTCATTCTCATAAAAAATAGCTAACTCTTCGAGCATTTTAGCAATGTTCCCTGTCTCTTCTCCGACCAAAATCATTTCACCCACGAGAATTGGGTAGAGATCGTCGCGCTCAATAAATACTTCCGACAACGGTGAACCTTTTTCGATTCGAATACTAGCTTCAGCAATAATTTGTTTGTAGAAATAATTCTGTACTACGTCTCCAGTGATTTCTAATGCCCGAATAACGTCAACTCCAGAACCGAGAAGAGACGAAATGGTTCGCGCGGTTCGCGCCGCGTTCGTTTCCTTAGCCATCACACCGATTACCGGTAACTTGGGAATAATCCACGAAGCTGCCATCTGCCCATACCGAGTACGTAAACCGGCGATAAAGCCAATTACCGCCGCGATCATACCAAGAATTACAAGGAGAGTATTAGCCACCATAAAATCGCTGGTGGCTATCAAAATGGAGGTTGTCGCCGGTAAATCTACCGCCAAATTTTTGAATGTTCCCGTAATCGAAGGCATCACGTATATCATCATTAAGATCCCAATGATGATCAAAATGGTGATCACAATCGCTGGATAAATCATGGCCCCTTTAATTTTTTTCTTTAGTGATGACGTCCGTTCCATCTGCACACTCAGAGTTTGTAGCGTCTGTGCCATCTGCCCGCTCTCCTCACCAGCCTCGATCATAGCGGTGTAGAGCTTACTAAAAACCTTGGGGTAAGCTCGCAAAGAGACATGGAACGACTCACCTTTATTAATCCGAGCAATCAAATCTAGGATGATCATCTTTAATCGGGGATTTTTACTCTGGCGGCTAATGACCGATAAGGCGCGCGATAACGGTAGTCCTGCTGTGAGCATGGAGCCCAGGTTGCGTGTCATCATTACGAGTTCATCATTTTTAACTCGACTGATTAAAATTTCTAACTTTTTTAGGTTAAAAATTTTACTTATTTGAAACCCTTCTCCACTGTCAATGCTCTCGACAGTATGGCCGACTGCCCGCGCTTCTTTGTACACTGCAAAACGGTCAGGAGCAGTGATGGTGCCGGTGACTTTTTTACCATTCTTATCGCGGCCTTGGTAGATAAAAGTAGACATAGTTATTCACTGACCACTCGTAATACTTCTTCCACGGTGGTCACATTGCGAGCCGCTTTATAAAGGCCGTCTTCAAGCATAGTGAGCATACCTTCTTTTCGTGCCTGCGCTTCGATTTCATCAGCATTTTTATTAGCGGTGATCATTTCTTTTATAGTTGATGATATGGGCAAAACTTCATGAATACCAGTTCTCCCTTTATAAGCGTTATCAACATCAGCGTCATCAAGCAACCGCTTAAACGGGATCCCATTCCAAGTCGCACTGTCTTTCACCACCTTTTCTTCTTTCAGAGTATCGAGCACGATATCTAAGTCTGCGTACTTTGATAATCGTTTTCGTTCATTAACGGTAAGTGTTCTTGGTTCAACTTGATCAGTATTGAGCTGACGAACGAGACGCTGCCCAATTGTTACTCGCAGCGTCGACGTTAAGAGGAACGGCTCAATCCCCATGTCGATCAAACGCGGAATAGTACCAGCCGCTGAATTGGTGTGTACGGTGGCGAGTACTAAGTGACCAGTGAGTGCGGCATTGATCGCTAGACTGGCAGTTTCCTTATCGCGGATTTCCCCCACCATGATGATGTCGGGGTCTTGACGCATCAACGACCGTAAACCATTCGCAAAAGTAAAACCGATATCGGCCTTAACTTGGGTTTGATTGATGCGGGGCATTTGATACTCAATCGGATCTTCAATGGTTGAGATATTTACTTCCGGTGTATTTAAAAGATCCAAGATGGTGTAGAGCGTGGTAGTTTTACCTGAGCCAGTTGGGCCAGTCACCAAAATTAGGCCGGTCTTTTGCCGCATCGCTTCTTGGATTCGTTCGGCGGTCTCACCATGAAACCCAATCCCCTCAAGCGTAAAGCCCGAACGGTTTTCCCGCAGCAAACGCATAACAATTTTTTCACCGTAGAAAATTGGTAAAACTGATACGCGAAACGATACTTTCTGACCATCCATCTCCATCTTAAAGCGGCCGTCTTGCGGTAAGCGCTTTTCATCCAACTTGAGATTAGAAAGTACTTTAATACGCGCCGCAATAGTCGCCGCAGCGTGACCAGGTAGTGTCATTGCGTCGTGCAAGATGCCGTCAATGCGGTATCGCACGATAATCTGTTCTTCCATTGGTTCGACATGAATATCGGACGCCCCTTGAATAATAGCGTGCCGCAGCAGAGTGTCGACAATACGCACTACGGGTAAATCTTCAGCCATTTTCTTCAAGTCTTCTTCAGAAACGTCTTTATTTTCAGCCTGCACAAGCTTCAGGGCACTGGCTTCTCTGGAAATGAGATCACCAAATTCGTCTTTGAGTGTCTTCTGGTATTGCTGGAGTGCGATTTTAATTGATTGGGTATCGGTGAGCCGCGGTAATATTTTTAGATTGGTCTTTTTTTTGATAAAGTCGATTGCAGGTAGATCTGCGGTATCGAGCATCGCCACCTGAAGGGAGTCTTCACTGCGCCTGAAGGCAACGATATTGTGGTTTCGGGCGACTGGCTCCGGAATAAGCGAGAGGACTTCAAAATCAATCTTTTCATTTTTTAAGGAGACAAACGGAATACCTAGAATGTAGGATTCAACTCGACGTATATCGTCTTCCGTCAAATATCCTCCTGCGACTAAGGTGTCTGACAAACTTCGTTTTTCCTCTTTAGCAGTTTTTTGTGCTTCAGCGAGACCCGCTTTTTGCACTAAACCAGCGTCGAGAATAAATCGCTCTAATTGATCATCTTGAATACGCATAATATACCTGAAGAACCTCAGCTCTTTATGCCTTAGTATACCAGTGGGGGTTGATTTTAGTTCCCTGACTTGTGCCCATCCCCGTCGCTACAAAACTGCTTTACAAATTTATTCAATCACAGTAGAGTGTAAGTACTTCAGATGCGCGACCTTACGGGTCGCGCATCATTTAGTCTCATGCACTGTATGAGGCAAACGACTGAAGTGACAACGACATAAGGAGCATACTCCTTCATATTAAAAGAACGCGCAGGGTGTTTACATTGGCGAGAAAGAAATACTTTATAATGTATTTTAAGCTACGTGCTCTGAAAGGCATCAAAAATAGCCTTCCAGGGTCGCTACAACTTTGTAACCAGGCTTTGCGCATAACAAAATAGCATGTTTGACTTAAAAGTAATTCACTCCGTACTGGAGGAAATGGAACAAGAGCGCGGTATCTCTCGCGCTAAAATGATGGACGCCATTGAGCAATCACTCGCCACTGCCTACAAAAAAGAATACGGGAAACGCGGACAGATTATCCGTTGTGCCTTTGACATGGACGCTGGCACTACGACCTTTAATCAGATCAAACTGGTGGTGGACAATTCGATGCTTAAACCAGAATTAGACAATGAAGCGCCACCAGACCATGACCCTGACGATCGACGCATCCGTATCGAACCAGAAGAAATGCTCCCTGAGGATATCAACGAACTGATTCGCTTTGACCCCGAAAAACACATCATGATCGATAACGCTCGTATGATTAAGGGTAACGTTGAGCTGCGCGAAGAAATGGTCTTCCCACTTGAACCCAAAGACGATTTCGGTCGCATCGCCGCCCAAACCGCTAAACAAGTCATCATCCAGAAAGTTCGTGAGGCAGAAAAGGAGTCTGCGCTGGCAGAATTTGGCCAGAAAGAAGGAGATGTTGTCACCGGTCACGTCCAACGTTTCGAACGCGGTAATCTCTACGTCGATCTTGGTCGGGTCACTGCCGTGATGCCGTACGACGAACAGATTCCGGGTGAACGCTTCCGCCCAGGTGAGCGAATTCGCGCTACTCTCCTTAAAGTTGAGGAGACACCACGGGGTATTTTCCTTAAACTCTCCCGCGCCCACGGCGAATTTCTCGCTGGACTTTTTGAGATTGAAGCACCAGAACTCCAAACTGGAGCGGTTGAAATTAAAGCGATCGCTCGTGAAGCTGGTGCTCGGAGTAAGGTAGCTGTGTACGCCCACGACCCCCACATCGACCCAGTTGGTTCGATGGTCGGACAACGCGGGGTGCGCGTCTCGACCGTCATGAGTGAGCTAGGCGGTGAAAAGATCGACATTATTGAGTGGTCAGATGATATTGCCAACTTTATCGAAGACTCTCTCTCACCCGCGCAAGTGCT
>Ga0136561_1000201_pt1 | contig 21313 bp, 17 predicted proteins | sample AntRauMeHopE1498_FD_104641 | JGI IMG/M metagenome (GOLD analysis project Ga0136561, IMG submission 104641) | Saline lake microbial communities from Rauer Islands, Antarctica - Metagenome Hop E1 #498 | ecosystem: Environmental > Aquatic > Non-marine Saline and Alkaline > Saline | place... | reverse complement strand
GATCGTCATAATCAAAAACCTCACCTGACTGGGTTTCATTAATTACTTTTGCTGCGTCACTATCTAGCGGAGCAATGCATAAAATGGGGCGTTTCGATGCTAAATATTCAAATAATTTACCAGTAAGTATGGCTTTAGCGTTGGGGCTATCGTTTATGATTAGTAGCAAAAGATCCGCTGATTGTTGAATTCTGGCAATTTCATTATGTGGCACGTATTCAATGACTTTGAACCGATTTTCTAAGCCAAGTTCTAGTGCTTCGTTCTTAATTTGAATATCTACTTTGCCAATAAAATTCAGGTGTAATCTAACTTCAGTATCATCAGATTGCTTTTCTAAAGTCTTTATCGCTTCCCAAAACGCTCTTGGGTTTCTCGATGGAGGAAGCGTTCCTATATGCGAAATAATAAATATGTTGGAATCAGAAATACTCGTGTCAGGATTTCTAAGTTGACTATAATCTGCTTCATCAAAGCCATTTGCTATGAAATGCAGATTTTTTGCGCCTAAATTCTCAAATTCTTCTACCATAGAAGGCGTAACCACAATTTGTGCGTCAGAGCTAGCTAAAACGTCTTTTTCTAAGCGTAAATGCTTATCCATAGCACTATTGCCAATTTTAAGATCTTGCATAAAATCTATGGTGCTCCAAGGATCTCTAAAATCAGCTATCCATTTTATATCCGGGAAATGCTTCTTCAACCCAAGTGCAATCAGGTGGCACGAATGCGGTGGTCCGGTGCTCACAATGGCATCAACAGAATTTTCTTCTATATATTTTCTTAGTCTTTTAACAGATGGTTTTATCCAAAACATACGCGCATCTGGAATAATCATATTCCCCCGCACCCAAATCATCAGCTTTTTGAGAAAACCACCATCATTTGGTTTCCCGCCAGTGCTACTTAAACCTGTTCCAATAACTTCTTTCTGACCAGTAATTTTCCTAAAAAAACGATACGGCTCAAAAATAGCTCCTTTTATAACCTCTGCTTCACTCGGAATATCTTTAGCCAAACTTTCATCTAATACCGTGTAATCTGCATTTTCAGGACAGTAAATTATTGGCTGCCAACCATTATGCGGTAAATATTTGGCAAATTTCAACCAGCGTTGAACACCTGAACCGCCTGCTGGTGGCCAATAGTAGGTAATAATTAAGACCCGTTTCATAACTGTATTTTCAGAATACTAAATTTAGGCGGTCTCTTGAACGTCTTCAGTTTTCTTTTTAGGTAGGAAAGCAAAAACCCCAAGCAATAGGATTAAGCCATTTCCTATCCAAGAAAGTCTACTTCCCCAAATAAATGAGGTTGGTGCTAGACGCAAAGAAAGGGTATGCTCACCCGCTGGAACTTGAATTCCACGAAGCACATAATTGGTTTTCACAATATCAACAGCTTCACCATTTAGGGAAGCTTTCCAGCCTGCCGGATAATATATTTCGCTCAAAACAATAAACTGTTCAACACTTGTATTGACTTTCAAATCGATAGCGTGATTATCATATTTTGCTACTTCAATGGTTGCTAAAGAGTCTTTGGTGAACACACTATTTTGTATCGTAGGGTTTTCAACAACCGTCAATTTTGCAGGGTTATAGCTTGGGTCGCTAATCATACTCATGGCTTCTTTAGGCGATGAAACGGCAACTAAACTATCGGCAAACCACGCTTTAGGTAGTACATTTTTATTCTCGATAACTTGCAAGGTCTCTGATTCAAAAGCAGTCTCAAATCCGTCAAGCGGTAAATTTCCTTTTGGTGCAGTCAAAAATTTAACGTTAAGCATATTCAATATTCCAGGATGGAAACCAAACTGTCCGTTAGGGAGCGCTCGTTCAATTAAATCTTGATAGATACTCAATTTAGCGCCATTATAGCCACCAATAATAGGGTAGAAGAAGGCTTGATCGGCTGAATTAAATGCACTTTGGTCTAATCTATAAGTTCTATACGACCAATTTCCACGTGCGCTATTATTCTGCTGAATGTAGGCATCAATAGATCGTTTCTTGGCTTTGAGTGTCTCAACTACATCTCCGTTAGACTTAAAAATATCTTCAGGAATGTATTTTTTGCCAGTCGACAGCATATCGTAACTAGCAGCTAATACAATAATGATCAGCGCATATTCTAGAGGAATGGTCTTTCTATAACCTAAATAAAGCGCACCAACTGCTACCAAAATGAGTATAAAAGCACGAGTTAGATCATCATTAATGAGTTCGCCACGTTTTTCTACATTTTGTTTCACATAATTTCTGGCATATTGCACAACTTGTGGATTACTAGCTTGAGTGCCGTTCTGTTGGGCAATAATGGAAGCTATTTGCTGCGCTTCGCCACTCTTTTGAGGCTCTGTAGATTTAGCGATAACACCTACCAGCAAAAGAAAGGCTATGCCATAAAAAACGGGTTTGAAAGCAGGAATGAGCTTTATTTTATTTTTTTGTAGCTGATTAATTATTTCATTTAAGCCAAGAGCAGCTAGAGAAGAAAAACAAAAACCGCTTACAATAAGCCACATTTCTGGCGTTCTAAACTTATTGAAAAAGGGAAGAATCTTAAAAGCCAACTCATTTAACAAGGCAAAGTGGTAACCCAATGAGAAAAGCAGAGTTAGTACAGCTGTGCTAAAAAACACCCAACGCACCTTAGATTTCACTAAAAACAATGCTGGAATGGCGAAAAGCCAGGTTAATAAACCAAAATAATGTGGACCACTAGTAAAGCTTTTTGGTCCCCAATAAGTACCCTCGAATGACGAACCACCTGAACTACTAGGTAAAATAGTAGTAAATAATTCAAACCAGCCCTGCGACCATGCAAAGGCGTACTCTAAGTTTAGTCCACTTCCACTAGCAGAGGCTTCAGCAAGTGCAGAGCCTCCTCTGATGCTGTAATTTCCGTACTCAGCCAAGGACCAAAATTGCTGCATATTGGCTACTAAGCCCAATATCCCTGCAAGCATTAAACCGCCTGTTATCTGTGCCCATTTCTTAGTGTTTTTGTCCGTTTTGAGAAGGTTGTAACTATCAAATGCCCACCAGAATGCCAGTAAATAGAAAAAATAGTAGGTAACCTGAGGGTGGCCACCTCTTAAGTTGAATAAAAAGGCCAAAGTGAAGGCGAATAAACCTTTCCATTTGGCGTCTGTATGCACAAATAACTGATATCCCCAGAACATCCAGGGTATATAAGACATGGTTATAAACTTAGAGTTATGCCCAGCACCTAAAATTATGGGGAAATAGGTAGAAAAACCTATCAAAACGGCTCCAAAAACGGCCACAGACTTTCTAACACCTAATTGTAGTAAAAAAACATAACACCCAAGCAATAACATCCAGTACGGAAATGCGGGATAGATAAACTTAGTTAGAGGAAAAATTATGCTATCTAAATGCGGTACAGCCTGTTTGAATGAAACCGTATAAGAGGGCATGCCAGAAAACATGTTTGGCACCCATAGTCCGATATCCCCGGTTTTTTCAACGTAGCTGAGCACAGATTCAGCACTGGCTCGCCATTGTTCTATGTCGTGTGCTACCATTTCTTTGTTACCTAAAATGGTAGGATTGAACAAGAAAATGGGTAGAATAAGTAAAAAAAGCACGCTTAGGACGTGCTGCTGGGCAGAAGTAAGTTTAGTCAACATAAAAACGTATTATGGAAAAACGATTTGTGGGGCTCTCAATAAGTGAGTACGATCTTAATATTCACGCTAATTTATTCTATAACTTTTGGAACTCTAAAGTAATCTGAATCTGCATCTGGTGCATTAGAAAGGGCAGTTTCATGGCTCAATGGTGCATGAGCTATATCTTTTCTGAGAACAGCCGTTTCACCCATTACGTGATTTAAAGGCGCCACATCAGAGGTATCAATGGCATTTAGCTGTTCCATATAATCTAGAATCTTATTCAAATCTTTTTGATACATGCTTACTTCGTCTTCATTAAGTTGAAGTTTCGCCAAGTTGGCAACATATAAAACATCTTGTTTGCTAACAGACATAATAGATTGTCTTCTGAGGTTTAATGTGGAATTTTCAACAAATTACTGCATCTGCTCATCACTTGCACGATTGGATATATTTTTGGCACATTTATAGCCATACACTTATCAAATATAACTGTTTAGAAACGCAACTCTAGTACACATGCGTGCACCCTACTTAATCAAACTAATTGCTCTTTTATTATGCTTAATCTGTGCCTCAGAGCTTGAAGCGCAATTTTATAAGCTTAATGAATACAGCATTACAGCAAATACAAACCTTCCATTAACCGATCTTAATGCTTCGCTAGGTGCAGGCATTAGAATGAACCTGCGGAATGATTTTCTTGACAGATTTTCCACTGATCTGGAACTTGGTGCCTCCCTAATACAAGGTAATGGTTGGTCTGGGATGCTTGTGCCTATTGGTCTGAGGTATAAATTTATACCCAAAAAAATAGCCAACTCACCAACTAAGAGAATTGTTCCTTTCGCAACGGTAGGAGCTAATTTGCTTTACTACAACAATTTACAGCTATCAGATTCTTTAAATGCTAGGCTCACTGGAGTTAATGCAGACCCAGCCTTTGCTGACTTTGAAATGCAGCGAGCAAACGGTTTAACCCTGAACTTACCGCTACGTGTGGGCATGAGTTTCGAGAAATCTGATTTTATGGATTTTGAATTTAGTGTTGGCTATGATCTAATTCTATCCGATGCACTAGACAGAGCCAGTTCTGGGCAATATGATGGCATGTTAACCTTTGGCTTTGGCGTAAATTTTAAAAATAGAGGAAATAAGAGAAAAGACTCTGATGGCGACGGTATCAGAAACTATAAAGAAGTTGAACTTGGCTTAGATCCAATGAATCCCGATTCCGATTCTGATGGGCTATTAGATGGCGAAGAGGTTAATCTGTATGGTACAAATCCGTTAAATCCCGATTCAGATTATGATGGCTTAATGGATGGAAATGAAGTAATGGTATTTTTCACAGATCCAAAAGGTATGGATACTGATATGGATGGAATGAGCGATTACGACGAGGTAAATGTGGGAAGAGATCCGCTTCTCAAAGATGAAGACACGGTGACTCCTGAAATGAAGGCTGAAGAGTCAACAATGGAAATGAATCAAATGAGCGATGCGAAGGTATTCGAAAAGTCTATGGATAACCCAGATCAAACCATTTTCTTTCAGCAAGACAAAAAAAATATTACAAGCCAAGAAATCACCCAACTAAAGACCTTTGTAGAACTGAAGTTGGTTGACTCAAACACAAAAGTGTTGTTGGTTGGCCATTCAGATCTATCGGGAAGGGTAAAATCCCCAATTTATAATGCAGAACTTTCCGCAGATAGAGCAAAAGCGGTTAGGGCTGAGCTAGAAAAATTAGGCATTTCCAGAGATCGGATAGTCATTAAAAGCTATGGCTTTGATAAACAAAAAGAAGCATCTGAAGAGCTCAAAGATCAGAATCAATTATTCAGAAAGGTTGATCTTTTATTATTCGAAAACGATGCTGAGCTAGCAAAAATTCTTGAAAATGAAGATGCGCCTAAAGCGAAAATTAACGCAGACTTAAATCAAGTTGCTGTGGGTGAAGTAATGGCTACCTTATATTTTCAATATGGTAAATCAGCACTTAGAGATGATTCCTTTAAAGCACTTCAAGAGCTTTCTACATATTTAGCGGCTAATGGCTCTTCTCAGGTTGTGGTTGAAGGCCATACTGATGCTATTGGCACCGTTGGTATTAATCAGAGCGTCTCGATCCAACGAGCAAATAGTATCAAGGCACAAATGGTTTCGCTTGGAGTCAATTCAGACCAAATTCAAACAGCAGGTTTTGGGGAAAGTAGACCCATTCGTGTGAATGATACCGAGGCAGGTAGATCACTAAATCGACGAATTGAAATTATTCTAGTGCGCTAAAGCATAGTTTTTACTCTAGCCTTTTTGTATTCTGTGTTGCAAATACTATCGAATAATTACCATGGCTAGCGTAATCGTAAAAATTATTAATCCGGCTGGCTTGCATGCACGGCCGTCGGCTTCATTAGTGAAGCTAAGTAGTAGCTTTAAATCTAAAGTGTTTTTAGATCAAGATGGCTACAAAGTAAATGCAAAGAGTATTCTAGGCGTTATGACTTTGGCTGCCGAACAAGGCTCAGAGCTAACGCTTAGCGCAATTGGTGAGGATGAAGAAGTAGCACTACAGAAAATAAAAACCTTATTCGATGCGGGTTTTTATGAAATGGAAGGCGATAATCAATTAAACTAGGCTGAATGGCTAAAAATCAAACCAAAATAAAGCCACTTCAAGGCTTAGCCGTTTCTCCGGGAATCGCTATTGGAAAAGCATATATACACATTCAATTTAGGCCAGATTTTTCTGAGCAAACCATACCCAAAGATTGGGTTGAGGAAGAACTAAAGCGTTTTAATAAAGCAACTGAAAGCTTATTAGAGCAGTTTCAAGGCCTTAAAAAACGTAAAGATGCAGACACAGAGGCCGTCAGTATACTCAAAGCTCAGTCGCTAATTCTTAAAGACCCAGAGCTTTGCGCATTAATCGAAAATCTTGTCTCCAAAAATAAATACGCACTTGAATACGCTATTTTTCAAGGCTTTCAAACCTACATTGACAAATTTGAAGCAACAGCGAATGCCAATTTAATTGAGCGTATTCCAGATCTAATTGAAATAAGAGACCGCCTAGCGCTTATTCTTCATGGCCAAGATAGCCAATACGAATTGCCTGATGAGTGCATATTGGTGGCAAAAGATTACAGCATTCACGACTTAATAAAATATTCATCAAGAATTAAAGCCTTAGTTCTAGAAAAAGGCGGATTCACCTCTCACTTAGCCATTATTGCTCATTCATTGGGAATTCCAGCTGTTTTTGGCGTTAAGGAAGCTAGAGAACGAATTGCAAATGGCGAAGCTATTGCCGTTGATGCAGCCAATGGTTTCATTTGGTCTAAGCCTAATGCAGCTATCCTTGATCAATTAAAAAAACAAGATGAGTCTGACAAAAAACAGCAAATTTTTCTAGAATATGTGCTCAACCAGCCTTCAATCACTAGATGCGGTAAATCTTTTGAGCTAATGGCTAATACAGAGCTGTTTGAAGAGTACCAAGGGCTAAAAAAAGTAAACTGTAATAGAATTGGTCTCCTCAGAACCGAAACCATATTAATTCAAAATCCGGAAAATCATCTCCCTCTAAGGCAGTTCAACTATTACAAGCAGTTTTTAGCAGACGGATCAATAACATCAATCACTATTCGTCTGTTTGATGCAGGTGGCGATAAAATTATCAGCAATTACACCAGCCAGGAAAGAAATCCCTATTTGGGTTGGCGTGGTATACGCTTCCTGCTAGGTCAAGAGAAATTACTCAGACAACAGCTATATGCTGTATGCAAACTTAGTGGGATATACCCTGGGCGTATAAAAATTATGATTCCCATGGTTAGTCAAGTTGAAGAAGTCTTAGCTTTTAAAAAGCATCTTTCAGAAGTGCAAAGCGAACTTGAAAATAACAATGTTACCTTTGATCGTGATATACCGATAGGATTGATGATTGAAGTGCCAGCAGCGGTACTAATGAGTTCTGAATTAGCAAAACATGTAGATTTTTTCAGTATCGGTACCAATGACTTAACGCAATATACCATGGCCGCTGATAGAGGAAACGATTTAGTTTCTGACTTATACCAACAAACCAATCCAGCTGTATGGAAACTCATAAAATATACCGCTGATTCTGCAAAAAACGCCGCTTTACCCATTTCTGTATGCGGTGAATTGGCTGCAAACCCAGCGGCTGCAGCGGCAATGCTTGGTTTGGGTATTACTAAATTAAGTATGATGCCAGCAGCAATTCCCAAAGTTAAGAACTTACTTTTAAACAGGACCTTCTCTTCAATGGTGAAATTAGCAAACGATATCATTCATTGCTCGTCAAATACCGATGTAGAACGATTATTGAAAGATTTTCGTGAGAAATGCGACTAATTTTTTTATTATTATTCCGAGTTTAGGAGAAAAAAAACAGTTCTAGCCTAATTAAGTTAAGTAAAAGTTAATTTTTTATAAGAAAAAGTAAAAATGGTAGCGTTTTTGCATTTTATTTTATGTATTTAAGCTCTAATAAAGACTTTAAATTTAAATGTCATCAAATAGCTTTAAATTTATAATACTATCTAGCTAATTAAATTTACTGCTATGCTACAGAAAACATTTACTCCGAAAAGAACAGTTTGTAAAGTGAAATTTAGTATTCCTGCCGATTGGGCAACAGATACTGCTGCTTTAAGTGGCGACTTTAACAACTGGGAAGCTTCATCGCACAAAATGGTGAAGAAAAATGGTTCTTGGGTTATTGAACTTAGACTTCAACCAAGTAAATCTTACCAATTCAAGTATCTATGTGATGCTGAATGGAAAAATGATGATCAAGCTGATCAATATCTAGAAAATGACTTTGGCTCCGTGAATTCTGTTTTAGTATTAGAAGACTAAACAGCTTTACCCACAAAGTACATGTTTGACAAAGACCGACTGGCACTGCTAGAAAAGCAATTCTCTGATCGGTCTTTCTTTTTTTTCGATAGTATCGATTCTACAAATGCCTTCGCGAAAAAAGCCAAAGTCATTCAGAATAATCCAGCAGTCATTTTAGCCTATGAGCAGTTCGCCGGAGCTGGCCAAAGAGCCAAATCATGGGTGACAGAACCTGGCAAAAATCTCACTTTTTCCCTTTCCAATAAACCGCCGTCAGTCTTTAACACCCAGCATTATCTATTGGCTATATCTTTAGCCATCACAAGCGTTCTTAAAGATAAACTAGGTTTAGACACACAAATTAAGTGGCCAAACGACATTTTGGTAAACGGGAAAAAAATTGCTGGAATTTTGGTAGAAGCCATTTTTGAAGGCAATCATTTTAAGTCGCTTATTACTGGAATTGGTTTAAATGTAAATCAAATACAGTTCCCACCTGAGCTATTAAAACCAGTTGGCTCACTAAAGCTTGAACTAAAAAGTGACAGAGATATTGATCTTATGGATTTACTCTCATGGCTTATACATGCAATAGATAAATATACCCTAGATTCATCCAAAGAGTATTATGTAGCCGTATTTAAAGAAGTGAATGAGCTTCTTGCCTACAAAAATGAAAAGGTTAAGGTGCTCATAAATAGGCAATCAACCATAATAGGTACCATTATAGGAATTGATGACAATGGCGCACTTTGGGTTCGTGATGAGCAAGAGAATTTTTGTAAATTCCTGAATGAGCAAATTAGTATCTCTGCAATTAAATAATCTTATTAAGAGCCTTTCTCAGGCAAACAATATTAGCGCTAATACGCATTTTATTGTTGGTGTAAGTGGGGGGAAGGATTCAATGGCCTTACTTCATCTTTTACATAGCATAACAAACAATGTTCATGCTGTTCACATAAACTATGGCTTAAGAGCAGAAGAGTCGGATGCTGATCAAGCAGTTGTTGAGCATTTTTGCGCTGAAAACAATATTACAATTACCTCTTTTTCAGCTCCGAGCTTCTTAGAGGGGAATTTTCAAAATAATGCCAGAGAGTTTAGATATAAATGCTTTAATGATGTAGCTTTTCTGCACAGTTATGAGGACTATTATATATGTACAGCACACCATCTTCAAGATCAGGTTGAAACCTTATTACACAGAGTTTTTGAGGGTAAATCAGCCCATTTATTTAAAGGAATGCAAATTGTAAATGGACAATACTTTAAACCTTTATTAGAAACTTCTTTGAGGCTAATAGATACTTACGTAGAAGAGAATGCTATCCCTTGGAGACTAGATAAATCGAACCTTGAAATTAACTACAGACGAAATTATCTACGAAATACCGTTATTCCTGAATTAGTTAAGTCATACCCAAGTTTTGAAAAAAATATTTTAAAACTCATAAATGTATCTACTACTTTAGATCATTCAATAGAATATATAAGTTCGACTGTATTTGAAAATAACTACGCACTAAACATAACTAAATTACTTGCATTAAAGCCTATTCTGCAGATTTCTGTCTTGAACAGTTGGTTTCATTCATATTTATTTATCCATGATGTTTCAGAGAAAACGACTAAAGAAATCATGGTTCAACTCAATAAAAGAGTCTATAATGGCTGGGAATATTTACTTAAAAGTACAGCTAAAGATTCAAATGAGTGGATTTTGAATCTGTCTGAGAATATATTATACGCTTTTAAAAAATCCAACTATTTCCCTATTCCTAATGAGCAAAATTTATTTAACGATGTTAACAATAAAACATTAAATATAAATAAGACGATATATAAAATAGTTATTGAATCAGAAGCTAGAGCATTCAATAGTTTGGAAACGACGAAACTGTGGTTCCAATATCCAGGAGGTGTTTCCGTATTGTGTTATAGATCGATTCAACTCGGAGATAAGTTTAAACCTATTGGTCTGAATGGGAAATCAAAAAAGGTATATGATATTCTTGCAGAACATGGCATTCCATCATACCTCAGGAAATTTGCTGTACTTATTTTTGCAAATTCAGAAGCTTTAGCCCTACTTTTTCCCAACATGGACAACCTACCCATTAGAAATTCACAGCTTGGTCTAATTTCTGAGCCTGCTAAGGTAACAGACAAAACTAAGCCAGCCTTTACAATCACTAAAACTAATTAACGTAAATGGGCACCTTTAAACCTGATACTGTTGAAATAATTGATCACAAATTTGAAGTTATGATCGACGAAGACGCAATATTGCGCAGACTAGATGACCTTGCTGCACGAATTACGAAAGATTATGCAGGAAAAAAACCCGTTCTGCTTGGCGTTCTAAATGGCTGCTTTGTCTTTTTAGCTGACTTAGCAAAAAGATTGCCTTTTGAATGTGAGATACACTTCGTGAAACTATCTAGTTATGGAGATTCTATGTCTTCTAGCGAGGTGGTAACTGATGTTATTGGGCTTGAACTAGATATTAAGGGTAGACATATAATTATTGTGGAAGATATCGTTGATACGGGTCGTTCTCTAACTCACATGCTCCAAAACCTATCAGATAAAGAACCAGCAAGTCTACATATTGCTACTTTTCTTCATAAATCTGAGGCTACAATATTCCCGCTAGACCTAAAATATGTGGGATTTGAGATACCTAATCGCTTTGTTATAGGCTATGGACTAGATTATGCGCAGTACGGTAGAAATTTATCACAACTTTATGTCCTTAAAGATTAAAATAGGTATTGTATTCAGTTAATACTCATCGTATATTTAAAATCTGTATACGGAGAGATGGCTGAGTGGTCGAAAGCGGCACCCTGCTAAGGTGTTGTATGCCTCACGGCGTACCGAGGGTTCGAATCCCTCTCTCTCCGCACCACTTACTAAGAACCTCGCAATTGCGGGGTTTCTTTGTTTAAAAACTACACTATGTTACTGAACCAGCTAATTCAAATAAATGATCAAGAGTGATAATTAGATTTCATCATTCATCGATTGATTTGGTTTAGACTTTTACAATGATGTCTTAAGTCACTTGCAGTCGAATAAGCATAGTATCTCACTTTCTCACGTATTCACTTCTCTTACACACACCCCTGCACTTTTATGGAAATTCGTAATATCGCAATTATTGCACACGTAGATCACGGTAAAACTACTCTTGTAGATTTTATGCTAAGACAAAGCGGTACATTCCGCGAAAATCAAGATGTTGCTACTCGTGTAATGGATTCTGGTGATCTTGAAAAAGAAAAGGGTATCACTATCAGTGCGAAAAATACGGCTATTCAGTACGGCGACACTAAGATAAATATTGTTGATACTCCTGGTCACGCTGATTTTGGTGGAGAAGTTGAACGTGTATTAAAAATGGTAAATGGGGTAATTCTTCTTGTTGATGCAGCTGAAGGACCACTTCCACAAACAAAATTTGTATTAAGAAAATCATTAGCTCTAGGCTACAAACCTATTGTTCTCATCAATAAAATTGATAGAGGTGATGCTAGACCAGCACAAGTTCTGGACGAGATTTTTGACCTATTCGTAGGCTTAGATGCACACGAAGATCAATTAGATTTTCCGCATCTATACGCCATTGCTAAACAGGGAATTATTAGATTTGATGCTGATGGCGAAGATCACAATCTAGATCCTTTATTTGACTTGATCGTTAAACACGTTCCTCCGCCATCACAAGAAATCGATAAACCATTTAGAATGTTAGTCTCTAATATTGAATGGAATGACTACGTGGGACGTATTGCTGTTGGTAGAGTACAAGAAGGCGCAGCTAACGTGGGTGATGAGGTATTCTTACTTAACTCACAGTCAGAAATTAAGACAAAAGCTAAAGTAACCAAATTATTTACCTTTAGTGGCTTACAGCGCGCTCCTGCTGATAGAGTAGAAGCTGGTGATGTTGTTGCATTAGCCGGATATGAAGAAGTATTTATTGGCGATACATTAGTTAGCCCAGAAAATAAAGTAGCAATAGAGTATGCCGACGTAGATCAGCCTACATTGAGCATGTTCTTCAGAGTAAATGACTCTCCATTAGCTGGAACTGAAGGTCAATTTGTTACAGCTAACTTACTTAAAGATCGTCTTTTTAAAGAAGCAAGAAATAATATCTCAATCAGAGTTGAGCCAACAGACAGTGCAGATGCCTATAAGGTATCTGGCCGTGGAGAGCTTCAACTTGCCATCCTTATTGAAAGTATGCGCAGAGAAGGCTTTGAGTTCGCTGTGAGTAAGCCAGAAGTTCTACTTAAAATAGAAGATGGTGTTACAATGGAGCCTATTGAAGAAGTAGTAGTTGATGTACCCGAAGAATTCTCTTCGAAAGTAATAGATAACCTTCAGCAGCGAAAGGGTGTTATACAGTCAATGCATAGTGAAGGTGAATCGCAAAGAGTTGTTTTTATGGTGCCTTCTAGAGGTATTATTGGTTTTCGTGGTGAGTTACTTACAGAAACCAAAGGTACTGCCATTATGCATCAGCAGTTTGATCATTATGCTCCGATTGGGGGACATATTCCAGGCCGTAAAAGAGGAGCATTGGTATCTATGGAAAACGGTAACGTAACAGCTTATGCATTGGAAGGTGTTCAGGATAGAGGTTTATTCTTTGTTGAAGCTGGTGATATATCTTATGTAGGTATGGTTGTTGGTTTAAATAATAGAGCAGATGATCTAGTAGTAAATGTTGCCAAAAAGAAAGCACTTACTAACCACAGAGCATCTCAAACAGCTGATTCTGTTAAAGTGGGCAAAGCTAGAAAAATGTCGCTTGAAGAAAGCTTAGAGTTCCTTGAAAAAGACGAACTACTAGAGGTAACGCCAAAAAGTCTTCGCCTGCGTAAAATCTACCTAGATCATAACGATCGTAAACGCAACAAGAAAAAAGCGTAACAGTACTTGCACCAACGAAGCTAAATCGCTTTATTTCAGGCTACTAATTAATCATCGCTTGTTATGGGCTCATTTAGCTTCGAATGGATACTTTTTATACTAGGCGGTATACTACTGCTAGCAGAAGTGGTTATACCTGGTGGTGTCGTTGGCTTACTCGGCTTAAACGCATTAATTACAGCGGCCTTGGTTTATTTCGGGATATTAGAATCGGTACCCGCCATTATGCTTTCTTGGTTTGGACTAACTCTAGGCTCTTATATCGCTTTACGACCAACCTTAACTAAATTGTTCGGTGGCGAAACAAGCTATAAACCACCCTTGGAAGAACTTGATGCAATGGATATGGTGGTTACTGTTGTTAAAGAAATAAGTGCCTCTCATGCCAATGGTAGAATTAAATTTCATGGCATTTCTTGGCAGGCAACTTGCCAAGAAGGTACCATTGCAGTTGGTGCTCAAGCAAAGATTAAATACCGTGTAAATCTTACCTATACTGTTGAAGAAATAGATAAACTTAAACCCTCTGATATATAAATTATGTTTTGGACCTCCCTTTTAATTGGCTTCAGTGTAATATTCTTTCTGTTTCTGAAGGTATTTATTGTAGTTGAAATGCGTGAAGAAGCGCTGGTAGAACGTTTAGGTAAATTCCTAAAAACCTTAAAACCAGGTCTACACTTTCTAATACCAATTGTAGATCGTGTTTCTTACAGACAAGAAATGCGCGAGCAAGTTATTGACGTGCCAAGCCAAGGCTGTATCACAAAAGATAATATTGAAGTGCAAGTCGATGGCTTGCTATACATCAAAGTAATGGACTCTTACAAAGCTAGCTACGGTATAGGTAACTATGCTCTAGCTGCTGTAAACTTGGCTCAAACTAATATGCGTTCAGAAATTGGTAGAATCTCTCTAGACGAAACCTTTTCAGAACGTGAGATGATGAATGAAAATATTGTTCGGGAAATAGACAAAGCTAGTGACCCTTGGGGTATTAAAGTGCTGCGCTATGAAATTAGAAACATTCGTCCTTCCTTAGCCATTATTGAGACTCTCGAGAAACAAATGGAAGCAGAAAGAGCCAAAAGAGCAGATATTCTACGCTCTTCTGGCCAAAAAGACGCTGTAATCAATATTTCAAAAGGAGATAGGCAAGCAGCCGTCCTACATTCTGAAGCTGATAAAATTCGTCAAATTAATGAGGCTGATGGTAAAGCTGCCGAAGTTAGGCTCATTGCCGATGCTACCGCAAAAGGAATTACAAGAATGGCTATGGCTATTGAAAAGAAAGGGGGCTTGACAGCCTCACATATTCAAATTCTGGAGCAGTTCACTGACAGTCTAGGCGACATACTCGAAACAACCCAGGTTACTGTTCTTCCAACAGAGGTAGCAAAAGTTAAAACAGCTGTAGAGGGAATGACAAAACTAGTTCAGCCCGTTAAAGCCTTGGAAAATCTAAGTGGAGGTACAAAATAATGGAAATTATTAGTCAAGTAATATTAGGCCTTGGTGCTCTTTTTATATTAGTACGTTTTGTTCAGTCAATTAGGCTTGTACCAACTAGAAAAGCCTATGTCGTGGAACGCTTAGGTAAATATTCGAAAACGCTGAAACCGGGTTTTCATGCTCTGGTTCCTTTCTTTGACCGAGTACCTTATAAATTGGATCTTCGCGAAGAAACTATTGAAGTAGAACCACAAGAGTGTTTTACAAGAGACAACGTAAAGGTTGAAGTAGATGGTGTTATCTACATGAGTGTTGTAGACGAAGTAAACGCAAGCTATGGTATTACTAATTATCGCTTTGCTTCAGTTCAACTTGCCCAGACCACTATCAGGTCTATAATTGGCGGTATGGATTTAGACGAAACTTTCGAAGAACGAGCAAAAATTTCAGTTGGAGTGGTTGACGTACTAAGTGAGCTTGAAGGTGTATGGGGAATTAAGGTTCACCGTTATGAAGTGAAAAACATAGTTCCGCCACCAACAGTGCAAAAATCTATGGAAATGCAGATGACCGCCGAAAGAGAGCGAAGAGCTGTACTAGCCCGTTCTGAAGGCGTAATGCAATCCAAAATTAATGAAGCGGAAGGCCGAAGAAGCGAAATAATCAACCTTTCAGAGGCTGAAAAGCAGCGTCAAATTAATATGGCAGAAGGTAAAGCTGCAGAAATCTTGACCTTAGCTGAAGCTACCGCAGAATCAATAGAGAAAATTGCTGATGCCGTAAACCTTCCGGGCGGAGCAAATGCCGTTCAGCTGAGGCTGGTAGATAGATACCTCTATAATTTGAAGAAAGTTGCTAGAAAAGAGAATCAAGTGGTACTTCCGCTCGATATAAACAACTTCCAAAGCCTTCTTGCTGGTATAGACCCAACAAAACTTGGAAAGAAACTAACCGATACGGAATAATTCATTCGCATTGCGATAACGAAGGGTTAAATAGTTTTTTAACCCTTTATTTTCTTCTCTAGATAAGTCTGGATCTTTCATTAGTATTTCGTCACTTAAAACTTTTGCCTGTTCAAGTAAGTCAACATCCTCTATAATATTAGCCAACTTAAAGCTCGGAATTCCACTTTGCTTTGTTCCTAATAAATCACCAGGACCTCTCAATTCAAGATCTTTTTCTGCTATGTAAAAACCATCTTCTGATTGTACCATAGTCATTAGTCGCTCTTTGGCAGTTTTGCCAATAAAACGATTGACCATCAACACGCAGTAAGATTGGCGATTGCCTCTACCCACACGTCCTCTAAGTTGATGTAATTGTGATAAGCCAAATCGTTCAGCGTCTTCAATAATCATAACTGTGGCTGCAGGTACATCTACACCAACTTCAATAACGGTAGTACTCACCAATATTTGATGATTGCCCGTCTTAAATAGCTGCATTTCTTGTTCCTTTTCCTCAGCTTTCAATTTCCCATGAACTAAACCTACAGAATATTCAGGGAACTGCTCTTTGATATCCTCAAATCCACCAGTTGCGTGATTGAGATCAATTTTCTCAGATTCTTCTACTAGGGGATATACGATATATATCTGACCGCCTTTTTCAACCTCTTCCGATATAAAATTGTACAATTTTTGTCTTTTATCGTCCGTTCTAATGGCTGTTTTTATGGGAATTCGACCTTTTGGTTTCTGTCTTATCTGTGATATTGACAAATCTCCGTAAATAGCAAGTGATAAAGACCTCGGTATTGGCGTGGCAGACATGAGCAAAACATGTGGAGAACGCCCCTTATTCACTAGTGATTTGCGCTGTTCAACGCCAAATCGGTGCTGCTCATCAATTATAACCAAGTCAATATTATTGAACGTAACATCATCCTGAAATATTGCATGTGTTCCAAATACAGCATCAATTTGGCCATTTTCTAGATCCACTAAAATCCTTTTGCGCTCTTTCGCCTTTGTACTTCCTGATAAAAACGCAATGCGTACAGCTTGAGAACGTGTGAGCTTTAAAAAGCTAGCTAAATGCTGCTCGGCTAATATTTCAGTAGGTGCCATTAAACAGGTGCAAAAGCCCTCATCTATAGCCATAAGCATAGCAGTAAATGCTACAACAGTTTTACCTGCCCCTACATCACCTTGGATTAACCGTTGCATTTGTTTGCCGCTTTTTAAATCACCCCTAATAGTTTGAATAACTTTTTTTTGATCATCTGTTAGTGAAAAAGGTAAAGCAGTTAAAAACTCATTAGTTTTGCTAAGTGGTTGCGCATATTCGGTCTTTTGAATTATTTCAGGATTCTGCCTTGTTAACTTCAAAACAAGTTGAAACTCAAAAAACTCAAGAAAGCTTAGATAGCTTTTAGCATGTTGAAATTGTAGTTCAGATTTAGGGGTGTGAATAGCTTTTAAAGCTTCGGCGAATGTAAACTCAGACTCTGTGGAACTTACAATGGTTGAGGGAAATGGCTCATCAATACGTGTTTTTTCCAGTAAAAAACTTATCCAATTTGATAACTGTGTCGATTGAATTCTAGCTTTAGTTAATGACTTTGTAAGTGTGTACTCAGCTTTAAAACCAGTAAGAAGATGTCTGTTAGCTTGATACTTTTCAGGAGTTATCAATTCTGGATGCACAATAGTGTGGAATTTGTTAAAAGGCTTAAATTCACCGTATATATAGAGTTCTTTACCAATAGAAAGACTTTTAACTAAACTTGGATAATACCTAAACCAAATAAGTTTAACCTCGCCATAAGTATCAGTAAAAATTGCTTCTAATCGTTTTTTTGGTCCAAAACCAGACTCGGAAATAGACTTAATGTGTCCATGTAGTGTACCTGTATAGGAACCCTCAACTAATGCTCGCGTTGTAAGTATTGAAGATCTATTGGTGTACTTAAAAGGGTAGTAGCACAACAAATCAATGATATACAATAAGCCATTATCACTAAGAGCATTAACTTTAGCCTCAGTAAGTCCATTGACCTTTGGAAGTAAATCGTTTAATTGATATATATTCACGATCAGTTATAATCCTTTGTTTTGAGCGTAACTAGAAGGTTTTATGTTATTTTACGAATAAATCTAATTTATTTTATCACTAATAGTAGGAATATGTGAACAATGATCTTATATTTGGGTTCTGTGTCGCACAAGCACCGTTAAGAATCTAAAAATTTCGCAAGTGCCAACTATACAACAACTTATTCGCAACGGACGCAAGTCCAAAGTAGAGAAAACTACAGCTCCAGCATTGCAGAGCTGTCCACAGCGTAGAGGCGTATGTACGAGAGTATATACAACTACGCCTAAAAAGCCGAATTCAGCTTTACGTAAAGTAGCGCGTATTCGTCTAACAAATGGAATTGAGGTTACGGCCTATATTCCGGGAGAGGGTCACAACCTTCAGGAGCACAGCATCGTGTTAATTCGCGGTGGTCGTGTGAAAGATCTTCCGGGTGTTCGTTACCACATTATCCGAGGAACTTTGGATACGGCTGGTGTAGATGGCCGTAAACAGCGCCGTAGTCACTACGGTACTAAGAGACCAAAGAAATAAGATATTAAACCTATTTATAAGCTGCCATGCGTAGAAGAAAAGCAGAAAAACGGGACGTCTTACCGGATCCAGTATTCCAAGACAAATTAATAACGCGTTTCGTTAACAACTTAATGAGAGACGGCAAAAAAAGCGTTGCTCGTAAAATTGTTTACCAAGCATTTGAATTAATTGAAGATAAAACTGGTGATCAAGGATTAGATGTTTTTAAAGAGGCGTTGACTAAAGCCTCACCGGTTGTTGAAGTTAAAAGCCGCAGAGTTGGTGGGTCAACCTACCAAGTTCCTATGGAACTACGTCCAGATCGCTCAAGAACATTAGGCCTTCGTCTTTTAATTCGTGCATCTCGTGCACGTAACGACAAATCAATGGCAATGCGTGTTGCTCGCGAATTAATGGACGCTGCAAACAATGAAGGTGGCGCTGTTCGGAAAAAAGACGAGATACATCGTATGGCCGAAGCAAACAAGGCGTTTGCACATTTCAGTCGATTCTAAATTTATTTGGTAAAATGAGCAAAGTAGACGTAAAAATTTCAGATACAGATTTATTAGATGCGCTAAAACGTACTCGTAATATTGGCATCATGGCTCACATTGATGCTGGTAAGACTACGGTAACAGAGCGAATCTTATTTTATACAGGTATTACACATCGTTTAGGCGAAGTTCATGATGGCGCAGCCACCATGGATTGGATGGAGCAAGAAAAAGAACGTGGTATTACGATTACTTCTGCAGCAACACATTGTGAGTGGAATAATCATCGTATCAACATTATTGATACTCCTGGTCACGTTGACTTTACTGTTGAAGTAGAGCGCTCGCTAAGAGTTTTAGATGGTGCTGTTGCAGTATTTTGCTCTGTAGGCGCTGTGCAGCCTCAATCAGAAACTGTTTGGCGTCAGGCTAATAAATATGGCGTTCCTCGTATTGCTTTTGTCAATAAAATGGATCGCACTGGTGCAAATTTTTATAATGTAATTGAACAGCTTAAGCGTAAGCTTAAAGCCAATCCAATTCCTATTCAAATCCCTATTGGTCAAGAAGAATCTTTTAGCGGTGTAGTTGATCTTATCCACATGACAGGTATTCAGTGGGAGGAAGAAGGACTAGGAATGGTCTCTTCTGAGATCCCAATACCTGAAGAATTGTTGGAAAAAGCTCACCTCTTCCGTAAGCAGATGATTGAAGCCATTGCTGACTTTAGTGATTCTCTTATGGAGAAATATCTGAATGAAGAAGAAATTAGTATTGAAGAAATTGAAGCAGCTTTACGTAAAGCTACAATTGCCAACGAAATTACTCCGGTAATGTGTGGTACTGCTCTACGTAATAAGGGTGTTCAAGTGATGCTTGATAATGTTGTTAAGTATATGCCTTCACCACTTGATGTGGCTGCTATTAAAGGAATTGATCCTAATACGGATAAAGAGGTTACTAGATTACCATCTCCTAGTGAACCTTTCGCTGCATTAGCTTTCAAAATTATGACTGATCCATTCGTAGGAAAGTTGACTTTCTTCCGAGTTTATTCTGGATCTTTAGAGGCAGGCTCTTACATACTTAATTCGACAACTGGAAAGAAAGAGCGAATTAGTCGTATCCTTGAAATGCACGCTAACACTAAAAAGGACTTGCAAATTGTTCGTGCTGGTGATATTGCTGCTGCTGTTGGTGTTAAAGAAGTTAGAACTGGTGATACATTTTGCTCTCTTGAAAAGCCAGTAATATTAGAGCAAATGACTTTTCCAGAACCTGTTATCAAACTTGCAGTTGAGCCAAAATCTAAGCTTGACGCTGATAAATTGACTACTGGCTTAGTAAAATTAGCTGAAGAAGATCCTACTTTCAGAGTTTCTACTGATGATGAGACTGGTCAGACAATCATTGCTGGCATGGGTGAGCTTCACTTAGAAATTATTGTAGATCGTTTAAAGCGTGAATTTAAAGTAGAAGCTAATGTAGGTAAACCAATGGTTTCTTACCGTGAAGCAATTACTGCTGCAACCACACATCGTGAGCTTTACAAAAAGCAATCTGGTGGACGTGGTAAATTTGCTGATATTACGTTTGAATTGATGCCTGCACAAGAGACAACTACAGGTATTGAGTTTATTAATGAAATTGTTGGTGGGTCTATTCCCAAAGAATTCATTAATCCTATACAAAAGGGTTTTGAAACAGCAATGAAAATGGGTATTCGTGCCGGTTATCCTGTAGAAGGAATTCGTGTACGCTTATTTGATGGCTCTATTCATGATGTTGATTCAGATCAATTATCATTCGAATTGTGTGCTAAACTAGGTTTTAAAGAAGCTGCTAGAAAGTGTAAACCAGCTATCCTTGAGCCAATTATGAAAGTAGAAGTGACAACTCCTGAGGAATACACCGGAGATGTTATAGGCGATCTTAGTAGACGTCGTGGAATGATTGAAGGTACGGATGCTAATCCTGATGCTTCAGTTATTGTAGCTAAAGTTCCTCTCTCAGAGATGTTTGGCTACTCAACAGATCTTAGATCTCAATCTCAAGGTCGTGCTGTTTATTCTATGGAATTCGCTGAGTATTCTCCGGTTCCAGAATCAATGGCAGTTCAGATTATAGAAAATAAACTTTAACGATAAGTACTCAAGAAAATGGCAAAAGAAAGTTTTGTACGCTCCAAGCCACACGTAAATGTGGGCACCATCGGTCACGTAGATCATGGTAAAACTACACTAACGGCGGCTATTACAACGGTAATGGCAAAAACTTACGGTGGAACTGCTCAGGCATTCGACATGATTGATAACGCTCCGGAAGAGCGCGAGCGCGGTAT
>Ga0136561_1000200_pt1 | contig 21396 bp, 14 predicted proteins | sample AntRauMeHopE1498_FD_104641 | JGI IMG/M metagenome (GOLD analysis project Ga0136561, IMG submission 104641) | Saline lake microbial communities from Rauer Islands, Antarctica - Metagenome Hop E1 #498 | ecosystem: Environmental > Aquatic > Non-marine Saline and Alkaline > Saline | place... | reverse complement strand
TAAAGATGGTGTAGAAGTATTCAGTGCCCCGATTCTTTCTAAGGGAAAAGAAGGGTCATGGTGGGAAACTCCGGCCGGGCTATATCAGATTAGCTACAAAGCCGAGAACCATTTCTCCTCGTTCGGGCAAGTGTATCAGCCGTGGAGTATGGCGTTTCAGGGTAACTTTTTCGTGCATGGTTGGCCAGAATACGCTGACGGTACACCGGTGCCTGAAGGTTATTCGGGTGGCTGTATCCGCTTGGCTACTACCGATGCCGCCACCTTGTTTGACTTAGTGGAAGCCGGGACGCCGATACTTGTGCACGAGGAAAATTTCGCAGGCGATGGTTTCATCTACGAAGCGACGTTGCCAGACTTTGACCCCCCGCACTACCTGTTAGCTGATATTGAAAGTAATAGCGTGCTTTTAAGTAGTGAGCTTGAGATGGCAGTACCGATTGCCTCACTTACAAAACTTATGACTGCGCTTGTGGCGGCCGAATATATTAATTTGGATACAAACGTGCCGGTCACACAGGAGCACTACGTGACCACCATGATTCCACGCCTGTCTGGCAATAATACTGCCAGTATGTACAGTTTGCTGCAATTACTTTTAGTAGAGTCTTCAAATGAGGCTGCTGAGGTGATCGCTGCCCAAGTTGGTCGGGATCGTTTTATTAAGCTTATGAATGACAAGGCCCAAGCCCTAGGTCTTTCAAACACAACCTTTACTGACCCTTCAGGTTTAGACAACGGTAACGTTTCTTCAGTTGATGATCTATATCGCTTAGCACAATATATTTATCATAACCGTAGTTTTATTCTAGAATTAACTGCCAATCAAAATCTCCCTACTGCCTATACGGGCGGACAGTTTGGTGAACTCAATAATTTTAATCTACTGGAGATTGCTGAAGATACGTTTATCGGCGGCAAGATTGGTGAGACACTGGCCGCTGGGCAAACGTCGTTGTCTCTGCATAAAGTATTGGTGGCTGGTGAAGAACGAGTCTTAGCGGTGGTGGTACTTGGATCGAGTGATCGATCGGCTGACGTAGCGGAGTTGCTCGAATATGTTTCTGCCCGTTTTTCCCCGTAGAGCTTGCCCTTGCCAAGAGTGATGGGTGTGTGCTTTACTACGCCCGACTGTAAAAAAAGGGGGAGTAATGAAAAAAATTAAGGCATTAAGTGCAAGATTTTTCAGCCTCGACTTTTGGGCTGATTACGCTTGTTTTTGGCTGCCAGCGGTGCCAGCAGGAATTGTTCTTTTGGCACTTATTACTGGAATCAAGTGAAGTAGGTTGAGGCAAGGGCGGGAGCTTAGACTCCCGCCCTTTTACATCCCCGCAAAATAATAGAACATAAAACTTTTTTGCTATACTATGGGGTAATGAATAATCCAGAGCAGATTACTTTTTTTGCCAAGACTGATGCCCGCGGGCAGCAAGTACAATTCGGTATTAAAGCCCATGACCGCACGCGACACGTCTACGTGATTGGTAAAACCGGAATGGGTAAGTCAACTCTTTTGGAAAACATGGCAGCCCAAGATATGAAGAACGGAAATGGCTTGGCGTTTATTGATCCACACGGCGCCTCAGCTGAAGCTCTTCTTCATTATATCCCCGAAGAACGGATCGACGACGTACTGTACTTCGCTCCGTTTGATACCAGTAACCCTATTTCTTTTAACGTGATGGAAGACGTGGGTTCTGATAAGCGGCACCTCGTAGTATCGGGTCTGATGTCAGTGTTCAAGAAAATATGGGTAGATGCTTGGAGTGCCCGTATGGAGTACATTCTCTCTAACACTCTGTCAGCGCTGCTTGAATACCCCGATGCGACGTTGTTGGGGGTCAACCGCATGCTCTCGGATAAACACTACCGTAAGGCAGTGATAAATAATATTACTGATCCCGCAGTAAAATCCTTCTGGGTAGATGAATTTTTGAACTACAACGAACGCTATATGCAAGAAGCGGGTGATGCAATTAAAAACAAAATTGGGCAGTTCACTAGCAATCCGATCATTCGCAACATTGTTGGCCAACCAAAATCAAGCTTCGATATTCGCGACATAATGGACGGTAAGAAAATATTGATTGCTAACCTCTCGAAAGGTCTCGTGGGAGAGAGTAATGCAAACCTGCTCGGTTCGATGCTCACTACCCGTATTTATCTAGCAGCTATGAGTCGGGCTGATCTTTCTAGTGAACAAATGAAAGCGGCTCCTAATTTTTATTTTTACGTAGACGAGTTTCAGAGCTTCGCCAACGCCACCTTTGCAGATATTCTCTCGGAAGCACGAAAGTACAAGCTCAACCTCACCATTGCCCACCAATACATTGAGCAGATGGAAGAGGAGGTACGCAACGCGGTGTTTGGTAACGTTGGTACCATCATTGCCTTTCGGGTCGGACCGTTTGATGCGGAGATCTTAGAGACTATCTTTACACCCAAATTTTTAGCGGCGGACATTGTGAATCTTGGCTTTGCGCAGATCTACCTCACGTTGATGATTGATGGCATTGGCTCAACACCATTTTCTGCTGTCACGTTGCCACCGATTGAGCCTGGTCGGGTATCATTCAAAGAAATGGTGATCGCCCACAGTCGAGCGCGCTTCGGAGCAGTCCGTGCGCCGGTTGAAGATAAGATTAACGCTTGGCACGAGCAAAGCTACGACGAAAAGAAAAATGCCTATGAGTCAGAGAAAGCCCGTAAGGTTGAGTCCGGGGAGTTGCCAGTAGCTTCACCGACAACGCAAAATATTTCCTCAGTCAAAACCAGTGTAGCTAATCAAAAAGTGCGCCCCCAGCCACAAAAGACACAACTAAAAGCAACATCAGACCGAGCGGCTGAAGTTGAGGTGACTCGCACCTCAGTACGTTCATCAACCTCAATAGCAGGTACTGTATCGAGTCGACAAAATAGTCGTGAGCCTGCACCTAAAAAAGGATTGCCAAAAAAAGATAATCTTGAAGATCTGCGTAGTATCCTAAAAAATCTAGTCGCTGCCGAAACAAAGCCGGTGCCTGATGCAAAAAATAATCAAGCTGTAAAAAAACCAGTGAAAGCTTCTCAACATTCAGCGCATGAAATAGTTAAAGAGCCAGTGGCTAAGATGGAAGAAGGTGAGCAGTCAAAAATTAGCGACCCAGTCTCGGTGGAAAAAATTAAGTCTATGTTGCAGACGGATAGCCAAGATCGGCACCCACTTCATTAAGCTCTATGCGCGCACTCCTTATCACTTTCTGCCTATGTTCACCAGTGATAACGCAGGCTGCTGTGCTTATTTCTGAGGTGGCATGGATGGGAAGTATAAACTCTGCTAACGACGAGTGGATCGAATTGCACAATACTGGCGGAGCAGTCAATCTTGACGGTTGGTATTTGCGTGACGGTATGAATCTGGAGATCGGGTTGTCTGGAAGTTTGGCTGCCGGACAATACGCTACCTTAGAGCGTACTGACGACACTTCAGCCTCGGGAGTGGCGTTCCTTATCTATACTGGTGCATTGAGTAATGTAGGTGCGACACTCACGCTTTATAACGCAGCCGATGCGATTGTGGATCAAGTGGCAGGTGGTGCCAATTGGGATGCTATTGGCGGTGACAATGTTACTAAAGAAACCGCGCAGTTTACGAACCGCGGTTGGATTACTGCTCAAGCTACCCCTGGTCGCCTTAATGCTGCGTCTGGAAGTATCGGGCAAGCAGCGGCTGTTGCTAACGACCAAGACGGTACTAATAACGGCAGTGCCGCAGCAGTGGTTGGTCGGCGGGCAGAGGATTCACCGTCGTCTTTATTTTTAATCCCCCAGGAGCTCACGGTCGCTATTGCGATACCAAAAACAGTGTTGGTCAATCAAGCGACCGAATTTCTAGCTATACCCAGCGGCAGTAGTAAAGGTATATTACAATCGCTCACCTACGAATGGAATTTTGGTGATTTCACTACGAGCGCTGCACCGACACCAATCCATCACTACGCTTATCCAGGAAATTACGTCGTCACACTTAAGGTGTATTACAATGACTACGAAGCGGAGTTTCGGCAGTCGCTGGTTGCTTTACCAGTCACGGTGAGTATGACGAATACAGCAAGTGGTGATATTCAGATACACAACGATGCCCGCTATGAGCTTGACGTCTCCGGCTACCGCTTAGGTGGTATGACTTTCCCACCGCGCAGTATTATTTTGCCGGGTAGCACTATCACTGTCCCAAAAGCTCGCTTAGGGTCAGTACAAAGTGGGGTGGTGCTCCATGATGAAATGAAGCAGGTCGTTGCTCGTATTACCCACGCACCGATGGTGGTACCACCGGTGGCAACCGCAATCGACACGAGTAATAATATTGTTTTTACCCAGTCTGTAGCTGCACCGCTGAATGTTGCGGCAGGCGCTGAAAGTGACTTTATATTTGCGACTCAAAAAAGTGAAGGTGAGCTAGAGATGGTTACCAGTGAAAATAATACTAACGCGGTGGAGATTATAGATGAAGAAAGTATATATATTCCTCTCTCAACCCCGACCTCTTCGTCAACTCCGTACGGTTATATTGGCTTAGTCGTGCTACTGGCGCTGGCTCTTGGTGGCGTCTATATACGACAGCGGTGAAGCTTGGGTGTGCATTTTGACAAGTGACAGCGATAGTTACTTGGAGGTGGTTTCCCTGAGCCGCATTTTTACGAGTGCGTCTGCAGTCTCACTACCCAGCCTTTTCTCTGGTAGAAAAGCTTAACTGATCATGTACCGAAATAGGTTCGAAGGTGCCTGTTTGTTACGGGTAGTCAATATAGATAGGACTTAACTTTAAAGTAACACTTTTGGTTAAATCGTAGTACCATAACGCTATGAAATCGGTAATTATTCTCGATGGGGAAGAAAATAGTGCGCTCTGCGCAGTGCGTTCTTTGGGACGAGCGCAGAGGCAGACACTCGTCGGCGCAAAGCGTGCAACCGCACCTGCTCTTCATTCACGATTCGTAACTCGTCGTTTTACTTATGCCGACCCTCAACAAGACCCTAAAGGATTTATAAAAACTCTCCGTACCCAGCTACGCACCCTACCCGAACGCCCGGTTGTTTTAGCTTTTTCTGACACCACTCAAACACTGATTGAGCAGTACCGCGCGGAGCTCGAGCCACTGATATACTTTTCCTGGAACACACCAGATGCTCTTGAAATTATTAACAATAAAGCGGCTACTTACTCCGAAGCAAAATTACTGGGCGTATCGGTGACCCCGACTTTTTTACTTGAAAATGCAGGTGAAGTGCGGCGACGGAGTGTCGATTGGGAGTTTCCTGTGGTAGTTAAATCGCGCCGCAGTGTGTCTTGGCAATTAGGGGTCGGTGTGCCAGGTACCACTTGTTTTATACATGATATTGAAGAATTGATCACCGTTTTCACAATGATCAAACAACAAACCAGCGAGTCGCCCTTGATTCAGCCGTTGGTACGTGGCGAGAGATATGAAGTGGAACTTTTATGTCACGAGGGTGTCGCGTTAGCGGAAGTGATTCACCATAGTCTGCGCACCATATCGCCGACTAGTAGTGTCTCGGTCTTGCGGGAAACGATTAGTAGTGATGAGACGGAACTCTCGCGTGAGCTTAGTCGTGTAGCACACAAGGTGGCAAAAGCCTTATCCTGGCAAGGACCACTAGTGGTCGAGTTTAAAGTCGATGCCGATACCCACATTCCTTTTTTGATTAAAATAAACGGTCGGTTTTCCGGTGTACTACCGCTTGCAGGTTTTGCTGGTGTCAATTTCCCCCTTTTATACGCCACACAACTGCAAGGTAATTTTTTTGAGGCAGCTCTTATTACCTCCCGACCGTCTGTAGTGTCACGGTATTGGCTGGGTGACGCACAACATTTGCTTCGAGTCTGGCTTTTTCGCTCAACTACGCTACCACATGTCTATCCAACTCGCCGTAAGGCCCTACGTGATTTCTTTCGAGCGTACCGGGGAGTATATTTTGACGTGTGGCAGTGGACTGATCCGTTGCCTGCGCTTTGGCAGTATATAGACGCTGTTAATAAGCACTAATCGCGCCTACTAAGGCTCATACTATTGGTATGCTTACAATGCCAACTTACTCTTGAGAGATTGCTTCAGTTTATAAATCCCTCGCCGACTTTTCTTGTCATAGAGTGCGAATTTATGGTAGCGGATGTGAGTTGGCATGTGTCCGAAGCGTGATACTAAGCTTGCTGTAAAATTTCAGCCAGTGGAAAGGATTATTTTGCTAAAGTGGACAAGGTATACTAGACGTAATGAAATCTTTGCAACAAAAAGTAGATGCGATTGATTTTTCGGAACGCGCACGCAATGACGTACAAGCGCTACTGGATAATGAGCATATCAGTCTGCGCCCAAAGTTAGACCAAAATGCAGTCAGTAAAGAAATTCGTAAACAGCGTCTCTTGAAAGCGGAGTCAGACAGAGTGCAATCACGGGTATTGTTTGTTACAAGTAATGTTTCGGTAGTTAGTGCTGAAAGTAACGAGCGTCAGCAGTTACGTCAGCTAAGGGAAGTCTTTGATGAGGTGCATATTCTGGTGGTGGGCAATTTTCCTGAGCACTACAAAACTAGTGAACGCCTTGATGCTAATGTGTGGCTCTACACTGCAAGCAGTCGTTTCATCTCTTGGCGAGCCGATGCAGCAGTAGAGATAGCATCGCAGCAGCTGGCTTTTGGTAAAGGTTTTCGCCCCGATCTGATTGTCGCACTCGATCCTTTTGAGTCGGGTGTAGCAGCTATGAAGATTGCTCAAAAATTCAGTCGACCGTGGCAAGTGCAGGTGACTAACAGTGATTTTCTCTATGTGGATGATTTTGAGAAAGCCCAGAAGGGAAACGAATGGCGCTTACCGACTGCATATAAGGTACTTAAGACAGCTACTAGTATTCGTGTATCTTCAGATCGACTGCTACAAGATATTTCAGCATCAATTACGTCTATCTCCGATATCTCAATCTTACCTAAGTACTACGCCATTTCTCATCTTGCTCAGTTACCAAAACCAACCGAAACACTTTTTCCTCAATTCAACTTTACCGTACTATACATCGGTGATTTGTCATCAAAAAGTACCTTCTACCAGGCAATCGACGCGGTGCGTCTATTTCTCCAAACCCCAAAGGTTGGTCTAGCGGTGATAGGTACTGGCAGTAGCAAGCAGCACTTTATCGAGCGTGCGACGCTCTACGGAATTGAGAAGCAATTACTTTTTTTGGGTCAAATTGATGATCAGTCCACTTATATGCAATCCGCGGATGTCCTCATAATGACCGATAACGACAGCGACAGCGACATGATTGTGCTGAAAGCTGCCGCGGTTGGTTTACCGATCATTGCTACCAAGAACCAATTACGCGAGGAGTTATTTACCACCGGAGAAGACGCTTTCTTGATTGAACAAAACAACGTAGAGGGACTGAAAAAAGCTTTACAAACATTTGTTAATACTAATGCCAAACGAACACAGTTTTCCCATAACGCTAAGCAGGTGGTGCAAAATCGGATTGAGGAGGATCCGTTACTATACCGGATAGCCTACCGTAGTTCGATCGAAAAAATTCTTTACGCAGAAAGTGCCAGCATAGCCCGAGCCGATTCAGCCGCAATGATTACCCAAGCACACAATGCTGCGATCAGGCACAGTAAGTCGCTCTCCACGATCGATGGTGTAGAGATGAAAGTACCAGAGCCCTAGAGGAACTGTCATTTACGGTAGTAATTTTTAAGGGCGCTACCTGGCAGTGCAATACGCTCATCAATTTAAGATTAGTCTAGGTTAAATTAACCAAGATTTTATTTTTAGAGCAAAAATATAAGTGAGAGCAGCGTACAAAAGAGTTGCTATTGTGGCACCATATATTGCACCTTCGAGACCCCAAAAGTGTATTCCCAGCAGAATTAACCCCGGTCTTGTTATTGAGTAGATGCCGGTAATAGTATAGATAATTTTAGCGTCGGCGTGGGCTCTGATTATCCCTAGTGGCACGAGCGCGCTTGCAGCAAAGATAGATAAAGCATAAATTTGCGTGAGATATACAATGTCTACATACTGAGTAAAGAATAATGAAAAAAACCAAGGAACCATTGCAACATAAAGAAAATAGACTGGTATGGCAAGCAGGATACTGATGATAAACCGCGATGGTAGCTTAGCTTGAATAACCTGAATGTCGTATTTAGCAAATCGCGAAAAAATATACAAATCAAATTGTTTGATAATATCTTGACACCTATTGGGCAGGCTAATTGCCACAAAATACATTGCTGTCGCCTCCGCTCCTAATAATTGAAAAACAATGATTTTATCAGCGTGTACGCTTATAATATCTAGGAAAGTATTTACAGATTGGTGAAAACTAAATATCAGGTAGCGATAATTTTTTTTTGCTACCTCAATCGATGCAGTAATAGAATTTATGAGGAGATTTTCATGCGTACTCATTTTTAATAATTTGGTACCGATTACTAGGGCTGTCAATGTTGAAGCACAATACAAGAGTGCCAGTATATGAGCTTTATCGGTTATAAAAAGTGCTGGTAGCACAACTACAACTGGCGCAATCGCAGAAAGTTTTAACAACAGATTTGCCTTCTTCATATCTTCAAGCGCGACGTACATCGCAGTAAATCTATGTAGAATTTGAGTGCAAAGAAATAAACAACTAGCCAAGAAAATACCAATACCTAAAACGACATTTTCTTGCAGGATATAATAGAGCCCGACCATTAAGCTAATACTAAAAGCTGGTACAGAACCAATCAATAAGTATTTCTTGGCTATTTTTAAAAAGAAGTAGTCCTTTCTGCTGGTAGCACGGATGGTAGCGGCGGCAATACCTGTCATTGAAAAAGCCCCGATGATACTCACTGCCGAGATAATGTATTGGTACGTTCCAAGATTACTAGCTGGTAATAAATTGGCGAATCCCAGCACCATTAAAAATGAAGCACCAGCGCTAACAGCTGTCGTTGACAGTATAGAAAGTAGATTTACCTTTTCATTATCAAGTTTGGTACGTAACCATTTCATGCTGATGGGTACAGTATAACCGATTGCTAAATAATTATTTTTACAATCAAAACCAACTGCCACCACTCGCTTCGATGAATAATTATTCATTATTGACCCTTAGGCGTAGGGTCAATGCACTGTCGATACGCCAAGGTAAGTATTTAAATCACCGCTATTTTAGGGTAGAAAAAGACATTATCTAAGTGTTGTGGTCATGCTACTATGCTCTTCATATGAAAGATGTTCTGCTGACTATTATTTTTGGTGGTTTATTTGCTATTTTGTTTTTGCCTTTATACGTTGAAAACGATTTCTTTTTTCCTTTTATTACCGGGAAGAATTTTGCTTTTCGAATTATTGTGGAGATCATATTTGCGAGCTGGGTCTTGCTGGCGCTACTTGATACACAGTATCGACCAAAATTTTCTTGGATACTAGGTACTTTTGCTTTGTTACTTGGGGTGATGGCGGTGGCTAATACTCTTGGAGAGTACCCACTGCATAGTTTTATGAGTAACTTTGAACGCATGGACGGCTATGTCACTCTCGTACACGTTTTTTTACTGGTAGTAGTACTGGGAAGTGTGTTTACTACCCAGAAAGTCTGGACGGCGTTTTTGCAGACCTCAATTGTAGTAGCGGTACTCACTGCGCTCTATGGTTTGGGGCAACAAGTGGGTATCTTCGAAGGTGGCCGCGATCGGGTAGATTCTAGACTTGGTAATGCTGCGTACATGGCAGTTTATATGCTTTTTCATATTTTCTTTGTCTATTTGTTAGCACTTAAAAGTAAGTCTAAAACAATCCTCCTAGTCTACGCGCTCGCCGGCCTTATACTAGCTTATACAATGCTGCAGACAGGGACACGCGGTACGTTTATTGGTCTCATTGGAGGCTCGGTAGTGACTATTAGTTACATTGCTCTCTTTGGCCGTAAGGATCCCACTTTACGCAAATTTGCAATTGGTGGCTTACTTGTACTACTCGTATTGACTGCTGGTTTTAATGGTATTCGTGATACCGTGTACGTTCAAGATACTAGCGCGTTAGCGCGCATTGCGAATATTGATATCAAAAATGATCTTCAAGTGCGCAGTCAGATTTGGAGTTTGGCGGTTGCTGGTATAAAAGAACGGCCACTCTTAGGCTGGGGGCAAGGAAATTTTAATTACGTTTTCAATGAGCAATATCAACCAGAACTTTGGGATCAGGAACAATGGTTTGACCGAGTGCATAATATTTTTTTGGATTGGCTAATTGCTGGCGGGGTATTAGGCTTCGTCGCATACTTTTCTATCGTGGGAGCCATCTTTTATTATCTGTCCTTACGGCACTTTATTCGCAAAGAAACCTCTCCGTTTTCGGTGCCAGAACAAGCGGTATTAATTGGTCTTATAGTTGCGTACGTCTTACACAACTCAGTGGTCTTTGATAATATTATTAGTTATATATTTTATGGTGTGGTATTGGCGTATGTACATACGCGCGCGGCGCGGCCAGTTACTATTATTGAACGACTGACCATCGATCCAAAAAAAATAACGCGAATCATTACTCCGGTCGTGGTCGGTCTGGCTGCTGCTACTATTTATTTTGTAAATGTGCCGGGGATTAAGGCGTCGGGGAGTATTATTGATGCTTTACAAGCAGATAACGCCCTGGCGCGTTTAGAAGCTTTTGACACCGCGCTTAATACTAATTCATTCGCTCAGCAAGAAGTCGTGGAGCAGCTTGTCGAACAAGCTATGAAGATTGCAGGCAATGCCAACGTTCCTGCAATCGAACGTCAGATGTTTATGCAACGTACAGAGTTTGAGCTTTTGGCTCTGGCGAAAGAAAAACCGGGTGACGCGCGCGTGCACAATTTTACTGCTTCGTATTATCGTACCGTCGGTGCGCTGGCGGATGCGCGTGAGCAAGCTAAAATTGCGCACGAGTTGTCGCCTCGCAAACCGTCGCTTATTATTGAACAAGCACTCGTGGAACTACAAGCCAACAATCTCACTACCGCCTCCGCGTTTTTAGACACAGCGTATACTTTAGCACCGGATAATCCTACCACCGTAGTTTTATACGCAGCCACGCTAATGCAGATCGGTGAAAATGAGCGGGCCAAAGAAATAGTTGGCGAAACATATAAAGAGCAGTTTGCTCTCAGTGACTTTGCGATCGCTTCGGTCAGTGCTGCTGGTGACACTGTTTACTTGGTGAAACTCTACGAACTGCGCATTGCAGCCGATCCAGAAAACGCCGAAAATCGCACCAACCTCGCATTTTTGTATTACCAAGAAGGTGAAAATGAACAAGCGGTGGCTACGCTCGAAGCAGGCTTCGCTTTGATCCCGGCTTTCCGCGCAACGAGTGCTTGTTACGTGTCCAACCTACGCGCTGGCATCGCTTTTGGTACGCCGTGCACTAAAAAAATAACTCCTTACATAACAGAATAAATATGGCAACGCCAACATTAAAAAATCTTACTTTAGCCGCTCATACTACTTTACAAGTGGGTGGTGTGGCAGCGATGTACGCTGCAGTAAAAAATGAACGCGCTCTGGTGCGTGCAGTAGATGAAGCGATTGTCCAGCGCCTGCCGCTGTTAGTGCTTGGCGGCGGCTCAAATTTATTAGTGGCTGATGATCAGTTAAATATTTTTGTGCTAAAGATGGAGATCAAAGGGGTAAATTTTGTAGAAGTAGGCGTTGATGTTTTAGTGACCGTCGGTGCTGGAGAAGTACTTGATGAAGTGATTCAAGAGTGTGTAGCGCGTGGCTATTGGGGATTAGAAAATCTTTCACATATTCCGGGCAGCGTCGGTGCAACACCGATTCAAAACGTAGGTGCCTATGGGGTAGAAGTTGCAGACATGATCACTTTAGTGCGTGTCTATGATCAAGAGGCTAATAGTTTTAAAACACTGAGTGCGGTTGAGTGTCAGTTTGCATATCGCGATTCACTTTTTAAGTCTACGGCAGGAGCTGCCTACATTGTGACGGCGGTGACCTTTAAACTGACGCGTCAACCTACTCCAAAAATTTCCTATAAAGACCTTGCGGAACGTTTTACCGAGACATCATTAATCACACTTGACGAGGTGCGTTCAGCCGTTATAGATATTCGCTCGAAGAAATTTCCAGATTGGCAAGTTGTGGGCACAGCTGGATCATTTTTTAAAAACCCAGTGGTATCAAAGGCTAAAGCCATAGATTTACATCACCGATATCCTAATCTACCAACTTACCCACAAACTGACGGCCACATAAAAATATCGCTTGGTTGGCTGCTAGATAAAGTTTTTCATCTTAAAGGCGTCGGAACGTTAACGGTCGGCTGCTACGAAGGACAAGCCTTGGTGATTATAAATCGAGGCAAGGCAACCGCTGCAGAAATTAAAAAATTTGCCGATGAGATAAAATTAAAAGTAAAAAAAGAATTAGATATTGAGATAGAATATGAAGTACGCATGATTGGTTTTTAAAAATGTTATCCACAAATTTTGCCCGTTATTTTCTTGTCAGTCGCGAGTGGTAACGCAATAATATAAGTACTAAGACATTCTCATTTCTGATTAGTTCTTTCAAAGAGAAGTCGAAGCGGTCGAGCATTTATTCGACAATTTAGACACTGCACCTTATGCCAACAACCAAAAAGAAAGTTACAAAAAAAGCGGCTCCTAAAAAGACCGTAAAAAAAGTCACCGTAAAAAAAGTTACTAAGAAACCAGCTAAAAAAGTAGCTAAGAAAAAAGTTGCTAAGAAAGCAACCAAAAAGGTAGCAAAAAAACCGACCAAAAAAGTAGTGAAGAAAACTGCAAAAAAAGCTCCAGCACGTAAACGAAGATAGTTCACCAGTATGTGGTGTAAATAAAATAAATCCGCATTTCACTGCGGTTTTATTTTTTTGAATCGCTACCAGCGTTTAGGCCTTTGTGTTATGATACGCCCATTATGTCATTTTTAGACCGATTTTTTGGACCTTCATATGCCAAAGAGCTTGCCACTGTGCAGCCAATTATCAATCGCATTAATGCCTTAGAAACTGAGGTGATGGCTTTCTCAGACGCTGAGCTATCAAAAAAAATGGCAGTACTGCGTACTAAGCACCAAGCAGGTGAGGTGAGTCTAGAAGATTGCTTACCGGAGGTGGCTGCTTTAACGCGGGAAGCAGCTAAGCGCACCGCCGGTTTGCGCCATTATGATGTGCAGTTGGTGGGTGGAATTTTACTTCACCGCGGCCGTATCACTGAGATGCGCACCGGGGAAGGGAAGACGCTCGTAGCGACCGTACCAGCAGCCTTGAATGCGCTGACGGGTAAAGGGGTGCACGTAGTAACAGTGAATGATTATCTCGCTCGGCGCGACGCCGTGTGGATGGGGCAAGTGTATGCTGTGCTTGGCCTTTCGGTTGGTGTTATCAATCACCAAACATCGTACTTGTATGACATCGGTCACTTGGAAGTTGACCAGCTCCGTGATGAGCAAGGATCCTTCAAAATTGTCTATGACTTCTTGCGCCCATGCACGCGGCAGGAAGCCTACGCAGCTGATATTACCTACGGCACAAACAACGAATTCGGTTTTGATTTCTTGCGCGATAATATTGAGTTTGAAGCGGCCAATCTCCGTCAAAAAAATCACGCCTACGCAATTGTCGACGAGATTGATTCTATTTTGATTGACGAAGCAAGGACGCCTCTTATCATCTCAGCACCGGCTGCTCAAGGAGAAAATCTCTATGAGGTGTTTGCAAATATTGCCCGTCAACTTACGCTTGGTGACCATTATGAACTTGATGAAAAATTGAAAGCAGCAACGCTTACTGACAACGGGGTTGAAGCAGCACAGAAGATGTTGGGCATTGAAAATATTTATACTGACAAAGGCATTAAGTACGTTCATCATCTCGAGACAGCTGTGCGCGCTAAGGGTCTGTACACTAAAGACAAAGAATACGTCGTACGCGACAACGAAGTGGTGATCGTTGACGAATTTACCGGTCGTTTACAACCCGGTCGACGCTGGTCTGATGGTTTACATCAAGCAGTCGAAGCTAAAGAGGGAGTGAAGATTCAAAACGAATCAAAGACTTACGCCCAAATCACCTACCAAAATTACTTTAAGCTTTACGATAAACTTTCGGGTATGACCGGTACCGCCCTGACCTCTCAAGAGGAGTTTTATTCGGTATACGGCTTGGATGTAATTCCCGTACCCACCAATGTCACTCCAACGCGTGTTGATCGAAATGATCTTATTTACCAGACAGTGGCTGGTAAGTCTCAAGCTGTCGTTGAAAAAATAAAAGCCGTAAACGCCACTGGACAACCAATCTTAATCGGCACCGCGTCGATTGACACTAATGAAGCGCTGGCAGTAGCGCTCACTAAAGCTGGCGTCAAACACGAAATGCTTAACGCAAAAAATCATGAACACGAAGGGGAGATCATTGCCAACGCCGGTCGTAAAGGAGCGGTGACACTCGCTACCAACATGGCCGGCCGCGGTGTTGACATTAAGCTCGGTGGTATCGGCGCAAGTAAGACACAAGAGGACGCAGTACTAGCGCTTGGTGGGCTCTTTGTACTTGGTACCGAGCGACACGAAGCGCGACGTATAGATAACCAGCTGCGCGGTCGTGCCGGTCGTCAGGGTGATCCTGGTGAGACGCTTTTTATGGTTTCAATGGAAGATCAGCTAATGCGCGTCTTTGGGGGTGATCGGATCAAAGGTTTGATGGGTACTTTTAAGATTCCAGAAGATCAACCAATTGAAAATCGGATGATAAGCAAACAGCTCGAAGGTGCGCAAGCCCGTATTGAAGGTTTTCACTTTGATTCCCGTAAACAAGTATTGGCCTATGACAACGTGCAAAATAAACAACGCCAAGCGGTGTATGAACGCCGGATCAAACTCCTTAATGACGATAAAGATGAGATTGAAAAGCTTTTGACTGATGTTAAAGCGTTGGACCCTGAACTTGAAGCGGTGATCACCCAAAAGGCGGAGCAGTTTACCCCCGAAGAATGGCTAGCGATGGTGCGTAAGCTGTCACTGCAGATGATCGATATCTTATGGGTAGAGCATTTAGAGGTGATGCAGTACACGCGCTCAAGTGTAAATCTTCGGGCCTATGGGCAGAAAGATCCATTACAAGAATACAAACGTGAAGGTTCGCGGTTATTTAAAGAAATGCAAGCCGCAGTGTTGCACCGCATTGCCGACACCTTACCTAAGCTACAACCTCAGGCGCTTGAAGTAGAAGAGGCTGCGCTGCGACAAGAGAGGGAAGCAGCACAGCGTTCCGGTGGTACGAGTGCGATGTCCAACCCCGCTGCGGGTAAGAACACCACACCGAAGGTAGCTGAGGATATTCCAGGACGTAACGATCTTGTCATCATTACCAACGGCACCGACACTAAAGAAATGAAATACAAAAAAGCTGAACCAATGCTAGAGCAAGGGTGGCAGCTGGTGAAGTAGGGAAATGATGATAGGCAGACGTCAGTTTTAATTACCTCTGCTGGATCAGGGGTGACAGTAACTTTTGAGTATGGAAGATCCCCTCTCCTCTAAAATATCCCAATTTACGACTGATATATAACAATACGCTTTATTAGATAAGTCGAAAATATACTTTTGACACCACCCTTAATGTGGCGTAGAATAATGGGTACGTGAAATTAATTATCCGAATCTTAGTTGGAGCATTGGCGCTACTCCTAGTTGCCGAGTTTGTGCCGGGGATTACACTCGATGGTTTGTACCCAGCGATTATTGCGGCCGTAATCCTGGGGTTTTTAAATGCTATTGTGCGGCCGATCTTGGTTATTCTCACCCTGCCGATCACTGTCCTTACACTCGGACTTTTTATGTTTGTGATCAACGCTGCTCTCTTCATGTTTGCTGCCTCGTTCATCGACGGCTTTAGCGTCGATAGTTTTTGGCTAGCGCTGTTGGGGTCATTATTAGTTTCCATCCTCACTTCAGTTGGTAATCGGTTAATAAAATAATGTCACTACGCCAAACGTTAGTGGTCGGAGGATTTTTAGCTATTATAATTACGGGATTATTTTTTTGGCCGGTGCCGTTGACGGCAGTAGCGGCGTATATTGCCACACTGGGCATGTGGGGCTACGCGGCCTATGTGCTCGTACTCGTGATAGCGGTTGTCTTAGTTCCCGTGACGGTGGTGCCGATCATACCATTGGTAGCTGGGGTGTTTGGCCCGTTTATTACGGGCGTGTTGACGGTTGTGGGGTGGACACTAGGGAGCGCCATCGCGTTTTTACTCGCCCGTACGTTTGGTCGACCGCTTTTAGAGTGCTTAATGGATACAAAAAATTTGGACGCTGTCGTCGCTCGGTTTCCACTTAAGCTGCAGTTTGTGAGTATTTTTTTACTGCGGCATATTTTGCCAGTTGATCTGATGAGCTATGCGTTGGGGCTGATACCGGGAGTGCGTTTCGGGACTTACCTAGCCGCGACGGGCTTGGGTGTGATCTGGTTTTCGTTTGCATTTGCGTATTTGGGAGAGGCGTTTTTAGCGGGTAACCGATGGCTATTTATACAACTTGCGGTAGCGTCATTGGCTATATTTAGCGTTGCGTGGTATATGTTAAAGCGCGCTGCCGCGTCAGATAATAGCAATCACACTACTTTGCAGGATTCGAAGACTCATAGTGAGAGCTAAAGAGTGAGGTATTGGTATGAGTAAGTCTGGTAGTAATAATATTTTATGTTTGTTGATCAATTAGAAATTTACGCTAAGGCGGGCGACGGTGGTAACGGCGTCGTACGCTGGAAGAGTATGAAATTTCGCCCAAAAGCCGGTCCTTCAGGCGGTAACGGGGGTAACGGGGGCGATGTCTACGTCCGTGCCGTACGTGATTTAAACGTGCTCGCGAAGTATACGGGAAATAAAAAATTTGTTGCAGTTGACGGTGAGGCTGGTCGTAATGATAGTCAATACGGCAAGGGAAGTGATGACTTATACATTGATGTTCCCATTGGATCAAAAGTAACTGATAAAGAACGAGAGCAAGTGTATGAGCTAAACGCCGAAGGCGAAACCTACTGTATCTTGAAAGGTGGCCGCGGTGGTTTGGGGAACGAACATTTCAAATCGTCGGTTAATCGCAGTCCGATCGAATCGACTGAGGGTAAGCCAGGCGAAGACGGAGACTTTTTAATCGAGGTTTCGATTATAGCTGACGTTGGTTTGGTTGGTCTGCCAAACGCTGGTAAGTCGACGCTCTTAAACACCTTCACTAATGCTACCTCAGCGGTCGGGGCGTATGAGTTTACTACTAAGGTACCTCACCTCGGTAGTCTCTACGAATTTCTGCTAGCCGATATCCCCGGTTTGATCGAAGGAGCGTCAACAGGGAAAGGGTTGGGTCATAAATTCCTGCGACACATATCGCGCACTAAAATGATTCTACATTTAGTGTCACTAGAAAACGATGATCCAGTCGCCGCATACAATAAAATCGTCTCCGAGCTTGGAGCTTATAGTACTGATCTGACTGAAAAAGAAGCTTGGATCATTCTTACCAAGTCCGACCAATCAATCCCTGAAATCTACGACGAAGTAGCAAAACAATTGCGCACTAAAGGAAAACCGGTCTACGTTATTTCGGTACCAATGGACGAAGGGGTGAAGGAATTGCGCGACGCGCTTGTCGCTCATTTGCGAACGGGGTAAGATAGACGCATGTCAGAGTACACTACCACCGTCGGTATCGAAGTCCACGTCGAACTAAAAACTAAAAGTAAGATGTTTTGTGGTTGTCCAAACGACCCCCACGCCGCCGCGGTCAATCAAAATGTCTGCCCGGTCTGTATGGCGCACCCGGGGACATTGCCGGTAGTGAATAAACAAGCAGTCAAGCTTTTGCTGCAAGTTGGGAAAGCTATTGGCGGCACGTTGGCAGATTTTAGTGAATTTGATCGTAAAAACTATTTTTACCCTGATATTCCAAAAGCCTACCAAATTAGTCAATATCAATTTCCGTTTGTCACCGGTGGCGAGTTGGCAGGGGTCGCGATTACTCGTATTCACTTAGAGGAAGATACTGCCCGTTCACAGCATGTCGGAGAAAAAAGCCTGATTGACTTTAATCGGGCGGGCGTGCCTTTGATGGAACTTGTTACCGAGCCTGTTATTCACACCCCTGAAGCCGCGGGTGCCTTCGCTCGTGAGCTACAACTTTTACTGCGTACACTGAATGCCTCTGACGCTAACATGGAGCGTGGCGAAATGCGGGTGGAGGCCAATATTTCAGTCAGTAAAAACGTGACGCTTGGGACAAAAGTGGAGGTCAAAAATATTGCCTCTTTTAAAGCGATGGAAGCCGCGATTGTCTACGAGACTAAGCGCCATATTAAAGTATTGGAAAGTGGCGGTAGCTTAGTACAGGAGACACGTGGCTGGGATCAAGACAAGGGTCAAACCTTCTTCCAACGCGTGAAAGAATCATCCAATGATTATCGCTATTTCCCTGATCCCGATATTCCCAAATTTAAGCGCAGCGATCTCGTAGAATTTTCAGATGCTGCAATCAAAGCGTCTTTACCCGAGACTCCAACCGAGAAACGCGCTCGCTACGGCGCTTGTGGACTGGTAACCGACCAGATAGAAATTATAATTAGCGACAACATTCGTGACAGATTTTTCACTGCTGCAATTTTAGACCTTTCCGACACTGATACGATTAAAATTTTGGGTAACTATTTTACCTCTGATGTCATGGGTTTGGTAGAAAAAGACGCATACGACTTGCAGGCGGCGCACCCTCATACATTTGCTAAGTTGGCAACACTGGTGGTAAAAGGAGACATCAATTCACGTATCGCGAAGGATTTATTACCGGAGGTAGTATTTGCTGGTGCTGATCCAGGAGTATTAGCAGCCGAGCGCGGGCTGTTGCAAAAATCATCAACTGCAGATCTTCTGCCAATCATTACTGAGATTATTACTACTCACGCTGGTGTAGTGGCTGAATATAAAGCCGGTAAAGAAGCGTCGCTACAATTTTTAATTGGTCAGGGTATGAAAGCAACTAAAGGGTCAGCCAATCCAGTGGTCTTACGTCAAGCAATGATTGATCAGATTGGAAAGTAATTTGCCGGTAGTGTCCCTTAATATCTGATCGTTCTATAGCGAGGATACAAGAAAGCAAAGCTGGTTCATCAGTATTGATAGCGGTATACTGTGTCTACTATGTCGAACTTACCTATTGCTCCACATACTTCTAGTGCTTCGACTCAGTACCAGTATTTACCGTACTCGCGTACGTCTCTGTCACAACGCTATGAAGATGACGCTCATGATCTAATACCGCCAGTACAAAAAAGTAAACCGGGTACAGCATTCCATACTGAAGCTGCGTCACCGGCGGTAAGGGTTAATACAACGGAGCGTCATTACGTACCAATCCAAAAATTAACCACCGCTTTTTCAGATACTGAAAAAAGTGTGTCCAACGGCAAAGAAAAAGTAAGTGGTGTACAGACCATTATCCAGTTGCCGCGGGTCCTCGCTGGTAATCAAACACTGGTACCTATTACCGACTATCAACACATTCAGCAATCGGTGCAAAAAAGGGTGTCGACATTACATGACGTGACCTTAAAGGGTCGTGCAACACACAGCAGAAGAGATGAAGAATGTGTCCCCATAAAGACAATGCATAACCACGTAATAACAACAGAGGCAGTGTTGAGTGTACCCATGCTTTACCAGCCCAATAGTCTGATCAGCATGCGAAATGCTTATTCATCGAGAGCACTCGCACACCGGCAATCTGTGGCATTAGCACCCGTATCGACACCACTGCTGAGCTTAGTACTTTGGGGAAGTGTAGCAGCAGTGTTGTGCTTAGTTTTAGTGGCTGGTGTAGAAGTAACGACGGTAAGTAGCGGCAGTGAAACGATGAGTAGTTATCATTTTTCATACGCGACTTTAGTTGAGACATTAAATAACAGTGTCCAGGCGCTCCTGCTTTACTCACAAAGTAACCCTAGATAATTGGTTACTACCACGTACAATGTACTTATTATGTTGGAGACTATAGAAGTAAATGGGCGTGATTATATGCGTCTTGATATTGCCGCCGAAATTGTTGGCTATAGCGTCCAATATGTTGAGCAACTAGCTCGTGGTAAATGGATAGAGGCATCGTATATACAGACAATGTACTATGTCGATATTGATTCTCTCGCGTCTTTCGTCAGTCTGGTGGAAGCCGATAAAAAAGAAGCGTTGCAAGCGCAGAGTCGACACGAATCAGCCGTCTCAATTCTAGGTGCTACTAATCAAAATACATCATCAGCTGATGACGCGTGGATCATTCTTAGTAAAACTGGCATTGTAACTACTTGTGGTTTATTAGTTGGGTTACTAACGTGGACAGTGCTTGAAAGCTCACTGCAGTGGCAGGATCTTCAATCTGGTATCATGGCCTCGACAGGACTACTGCTTGATATGTGGCGGCCGTAGAAAGTTACTCTTTATAAAGTTCACAAAACTTTTTCTCACCGTCTAAGTATTATGAGGATAACTGTCTACGGCGATCAGCTGCTTTACGGTATAGTTTAAGTATACTAGCGGTAAATAATTATTATATGGCACGAGTGGCGATTAACGGTTTTGGGCGAATTGGGCGGACGTTTTTTAAACGGGCTTTTGAGCACCCTGATTTTGAAATTGTTGCTATTAATGATCTTGGCGATATCGAAAATTTAGCATACCTCTTACGTTACGACACCGCTTATGGACAAAGTCAGTTTACGATTGAAACTAGCACTGACACTTTGATTGTCGACGGAAAAAAGATTGCTTTCTTGCAAGAACGAGACCCTAAAGCTTTGCCTTGGAAAGCTCACGATATTGATATTGTAGTTGAAGCTACTGGAATGTTTTCTAGTTATGAGAAATCAAAAATGCATCTTGAAGCAGGTGCTAAACGAGTGATCATTTCTGGGCCAGTAAAAGATGATCCAGCCACTGCCGGTGTTAGTGGGGCGACTATTTTAATGGGTGTAAACGATGATCAGTTGGCCGACTGTGTTATTACTTCCAACGCTTCTTGTACCACTAACGCCACCAGTCCTCTGATAGCAGTGCTTAAAGAAGCTGTTGGTATAAAAAAAGCGATTCTCAACACCGTCCATGCATATACTTCCACTCAGTCTATAGTTGATGGACCAGCTAAGGATTTTCGAAAGGGGCGCGCAGCGGCCCAGAACATTATTCCCACCTCGACAGGAGCAGCCGTTGCCACCACTCTCGCTCATACCGATTTAAAGGGTAAATTTGACGGTATCGCTATGCGAGTGCCAATACCAGTAGGATCAATAGTCGAT